>ERZ773224.318-NODE-318-length-68889-cov-5.910219_pt1 | contig 68889 bp, 104 predicted proteins | sample MGYA00580526_ERZ773224 | MGnify/ENA primary metagenome ERZ773224 (study PRJEB29015, sample SAMEA2737743) | human gut metagenome | biome: human gut; feature: human-associated habitat; material: faeces | place: China | collected 2012 ... | reverse complement strand
CCTGAGACGGTATGTCTCAGGGCTCCCTTTTTTATCACCATTCGAGCTTTGTGCGCACGTGCGTCAATGGCAGGTGAAAGCTCTCCCGCAGGGCGTTGCGATGTTCCGGAGGAAAGTGCTCCTCTGAAAATTCATACAGCGGCAGAACCGAACCGTACTGCTGCGCGGTCTCGTAGAACCAGCAGCCGAATTCCAGACGTTCGAGCTTCGTTTGCAGCGCCGCGATCTGCGCGCGGACGTTGTCGCGCTCTTTGGCAAGGATGTCGCGGCGGGCGCTGAGTGTCTCTCCGCCGGGCCGGATGAGCGGCAGGAACGAGCGAATCTCCTTGAGCGGAAGACCGCAGAATTTCAGGTACTCGATGATTGAAAGCGTTGCAATATCGTCGTCTGTGTACGTTCGCTGCCCATTGCTGGCGCGCACACCGAGAGACAGCAGCCCCTCCTTTTCATAGTAGCGCAGGGTCGATGGGGCAATATTCATCATGCGTGCCACTTCTCCGATTGTATAAGGCATACGAAAATCTCCTTAAAAAACTGTTAAGATGACTGCGCGAAAACCTATTGACTTAAAGGCGACTTTAATAGTTACAGTTTACTTATCCAAATCGGTATTGTCAACAGGAATCAACGGGTAAATTTTCTTCCGTTTGTGCATGATGTTCCGATGCCGACAGTTTTTAAGAAGGAGAAAGAAGCTATGAGAAAAATGATGCAGCGATCCCTGAGCTGTCTGCTGACTCTCGCGATGGTCGTCACGATGCTGATGACCAGCACGCTCGCAGCAGAGAAAAGCGCAAAACTGGAATTTGACTATTCCGCCAACTACGAATCCTCCAAGGTCGTCAGTCTCGAAGTCTACAAGGGCTACCCCGCAGACAGCTATGCCAAGGAAGAAGAGATCTTCTCCCAGCTCGAAGCGATCACCCCGCAGGCTGACGGCAGCTACGTCGTCACCGCTCCCGGCACCTATGCCTACCATGTGCACGGCACCGGTTACTACAACATTCTCCAGCTCTTCAACGTGACCGAGGCCGACCTGACCGATGGCTCCATCGGCATCCTGACCCTGATGGTCAAGGCTGGTCTGGCAGCATCCAACGGCGAGGCACGCCGTCTGGTCGTGCAGGGCGGTGTTCTGGTGGATGGCGAGAAGGTAGCCGCTCCCACCGTTGGCTTCACTGCTGAGCAGCTGGCAAAGGGTATTGTGATCAAGAAGGGCAAGAAGATCTACCACAAGGTCACACTGTAAAAATATTGAACATGAAAATGCCGGTGTACTCTGTTTTGGAGTGCACCGGCATTTTTTCACTTGATGGAGGATTGCTCGCTTGATTGCAGAATTTACAGCTCGTAAGCCTTCTTTAATGCTTCGTAAGCTGCATCCTCATTCTCTGCGTGGACCAGCAGGGAAATATCCAGATCGCTGGTGGTGATAAGCAGTACTTCAATGCCGGCCATTGCCAGAGAATTCAGTGCACGGGCAGCTACGCCGCAGCTGGTGACCATTTCTTCACCAAACAGGTTCAGCTTGGAATAACCCACGCTGATCAGCGGAGAAGCCTTGGCATCCTTGTCCAGATTTGCAACGGAAATAGCCTTCATCACCAGCGGAAGATCACTGCTGGAAGCGGTAAAGCTGAAATCAATGGTGGTGCCATGGGGCGCACTCTGGCTGATCATATCTACGACCACGCCGTTATCTGCAAAGATCTGCAGGTAACGTGCCAGGCTGTTGCCCTTGAACTCTACATCCTGCACACTGATCATCATGAGACTCGGCTCAATATTGATCTTCGATACTCCGTACATAAAGATCCTCCATTCTGCCCGAAAGGCGGGCTTCAACGATACAAAAGTTATTCAGGTAAGCTGCAAAAGCTCCGGGTCGATATTTTCCCGGGCAATGGACTGAATCATTTCCAGGCTGAAATCCGGATACGCCTGCCGTACTCCGTGGGACTTTGTAAGGGCTTCGGTATAATCGCGGAACAGATAGGTACGCACATTGGATTTGCCTGCATCATAGTGGGTTACCGTCGGAAGAAGTCTGGGGGAGAGCACGCTGCAACGGACGGTGCCGTCCAGTTCGGTCGTTTTTTCAAGCTGAACCGATAAAATTGCGCCGATCAGCTGATCGGGCTTTTCCTGCGTGCTGATAAAATTGCCCAGAGAATAGGCTGTGAACACCTGCCTGCCGTCTGCTGCAGTCAGCCACTGTGCATTTTGCAGCACATGCGGGTGGGTGCCAATGATCAAGTCTGCACCCCAGTCTGCAAGGTTTTGCGCCAGAGTTCGCTGCGGATCTGCGATGGCATGGCTGTTTTCCACGCCCCAGTGCACACCCACCACCACAAAATCTGCAAGCTGACGTGCCGCTTTTACCTGCTGCTCGATCACATCGGTCTGGCTGGTATAGATCACATTGGCCTGCATGGAGCTGTTCTGCGGGATGCCATTGGTATGCTCTGTATAGGAAAGATATGCGATCGTTACACCATTGACAGTCTGCAGCGGGATATGACCGTAGTCCTCTTTGCCCTTCCACAAACCGGTGGTCACTACATCCTCCGGCATACTGCCCCAGAAGCGCAGGGTAGCGGCAATGCCGGAAGCGCCTTTATCGTAGGTGTGGTTATTGGACAGGCTGAACACCCGCACACCCGCCCGATAAAGCGCACGGGCGCAATCGCCCGGCGTAGAAAAGCATGGGTAGGTGGATGGCTCCAATTCATCCGTGCAGAGCGTTTCCTGATTGATCCAGTTCACATCATGCTGTGCATAAAAAGGCGCAATATGTTCGTAACAGTAATCGAAACTGTAAGCTTCCTCCCCGGAAGCGCGGCGCTGCGCCTGCTTATAAATGGGAGCGTGGATCAGATTATCTCCTGTTGCAGAAAAGCGGACAGTCTGAACCAGCGGCTGCGGTTCCGGCTCTGGCGCAGGCTCTGCTTCTTCCAGCTGTGATACAGTGGCAGAACCTGCAGAAGAACTTTCCGTGCTCACCGGTTCTGCAGTCGGTATGCTTTCCTGCAGAAAGAACTTTGGCAGCAAAGGCAGACAGAACAGAAATACGATCAGCACCGCTCCGGCTGTCCAGAAAGCCTGCCTTCTGGCGCGGCGTTTTGCAGTCGGTCTGCGCCGGTGCTGCTGCGGGGATTGTTTGCTCATCCGCGTCCACATCCTTCCACCATGTTTCTGCCAAAAGCAGAGCAATCAGGCTTTTTAAAGTGCAGCGATCATATCACCCATATTGTACAGGCCCGGCTCCTTTTTTGCAAGGTAAACTGCTGCATTCACAGCGCCGTTTGCAAAAATATTGCGGGAGTAAGCGGTGTGCTTGAGGGTGATCACCTCGTCCGGGCCGCAGAACAGCACTTCATGATCACCCACGATGCTGCCGCCGCGCACGGAACTGATACCAATTTCCTTCGGGTCGCGCTTCTGGCGGACAGAAGAACGATCATACACATAGTGATATTCGCCATTATTCTGCTCGTTGATGGCATCGGCCAGCATCAGAGCGGTGCCGCTGGGTGCATCCAGCTTGTTGTGGTGGTGCTGCTCCACGATCTCAACATCGTAGTTCACACCCAGAATAGCCGAAGCGCGCTTGCACAGCTCCGACAGCACATTGATGCCCATGGACATATTAGCGCTCTTGAACACCGGCACTGTACGGGATAGCTGCACCACCTTGAGCTGCAGCTCTTCCGAAAGGCCGGTGGTGCACACCACGATGGGCAGCTTGTGAGCTTCACAGTAGGGCAGAGCCTTTTCCACAGCGGCCGGAGAGCTGAAATCGATAATCACATCGCCCTTGCCGTCCAGCTTTTCCAGGCTGTCATACACAGGGATGCCGTTCTGTTCGCCATCCTTTATGTCGATGCCTGCAATCACGCGGCAGTCCTCGCGCTGTGCGATCATATCACACAGCACATGGCCCATGCGGCCGCCGATGCCCTGAATCACAATATCCGTCATAATTTTTATCCTTTCCTGCCCGTTTTGCATATCGGCATATCGCAAAATGCCCGGACAGAGCGCTCCGCCGGGCATTTTGCAGCCAAAAACTTATTCTGTAATAAGACCCTCTGCACGCAGAGCCTTTTCAATATACTCCTTGTGTGCCTCGCTCGGCTCTACCAGAGGCAGACGGCACTCGCCAGCTTCCCAGCCCAGCACATTCATGGCGTACTTCACCGGAATGGGGTTCACTTCACAGAACAAAGCATCTGCCAGCGGCAGCATTTCCAGCTGCAGCTCACGGGCCTTTGCGGTATCGCCGTCAAAGAATGCCTTGCAGCAGTTGTGCACCAGCTCCGGCTTGACATTGGACACGACGCTAATCACGCCCTTGCCGCCCAGAGCCAGCAGGGGAACCACCTGATCGTCGTTGCCGGAATAAATGTTCAGCTCGTCGCCGCACAGCTGTGCAATCTTGGCTACCTGAGAGATGTTGCCGGAAGCTTCCTTGATGCCGTTGATCAGAGGATGCTTGCTCAGTTCCAGAGCAGTCTCCGGGGCAATGTTCAGGCCGGTGCGGGAAGGCACGTTGTACATGATCACCGGGATGCCTCCGGCCTCAGCCATGGCGGTAAAGTGAGCAACAAGACCAGCCTGCGTGGTCTTGTTGTAATAGGGAGTCACCATCAGCAGAGCGTCTGCGCCGCATTCGGCAGACTTTGCGGCCAGTGCGCAGCCGTGGTCGGTATCGTTGGAGCCAGCGCCTGCAATGACGGGCACGCGGTGGTTGACAACATCCACCGTATACTTGATGGCGGCAAGCTGCTCCTCATCGGTCATAGTAGAGCACTCGCCGGTGGTGCCGCAGATGATGATGGCATCGGTATGGTGCGCGATCTGATCCTCAATAATGCGGCCCAGCTCGTCAAAGTTGATGCTTCCGTCCTCGTACATCGGGGTGATAATGGCAACACCCGCGCCGGTAAAGACAGGATTCTTCATAGCCTAAAAACTCCTTTGTATGCGCTTTTGCGCAAAATATACTTAGTCGAAATAGCCCTTTGCGGCCAGCAGCTCTGCCAGCAGAACACCGCCGCCTGCAGCACCGCGCAGGGTGTTGTGGCTCATGCAGGCAAACTTGTAATCAAACAGGGTGTCCTCGCGCAGGCGACCGATGCACACAGCCATGCCGTTCTCGGTGTTGCGGTCCAGCTTGGGCTGCGGACGATCCGGCTCGGTGAAGTAATGCAGGAACTGCTTGGGTGCGCTGGGCAGGTCAAGCTCCTGTGCGGGGCCGCGGAAGTTTGCCCATGCCTCCAAAATCTGCTCCTTGGTGGGTTTCTTCTCAAAGCTTACAAACACGGCAGCGGTGTGGCCGTCGGAGACAGGCACGCGGAAGCACTGTGCGGTGATCACCGGCTTTTCGGCGTTCACGATATGGTCGCCCTCAATGTGGCCCCACAGCTTGAGCGGCTCGCGCTCGCTCTTTTCTTCCTCGCCGCCGATGTAGGGGATCACGTTGTCCACGATCTCGGGCATACGGTCAAAGGTCTTACCTGCACCGGAAATGGCCTGATAGGTGCACACCAGAGCCTTGCTGACACCAAAATCCTTCATCAACGGGTGCAGGGCGGGAACATAGCTCTGCAGGCTGCAGTTGGACTTGACGACAATAAAGCCGCGCTTGGTGCCCAGACGCTTGCGCTGTGCGGGGATGATCTCGATGTGGTCGGCGTTGATCTCGGGCACCACCATGGGCACATCCGGGGTAAAGCGGTTTACACTGTTGTTGGACACCACCGGGCACTCAGCCTTTGCATAGGCCTCTTCCAGAGCCTTGATCTCATCCTTGGGCATGTTGACTGCACAGAAGATAAAATCCACCTGAGAAGCAACCTCTTCCACCTTGGATGCATCCAAAACTACCATCTTCTTGACACTTTCCGGCATGGGGACAGTCATGGCCCAGCGGGGACCGACAGCTTCCTCATAGGTCTTGCCGGCGCTGCGGCCGGATGCAGCCAGAACGGTCAGCTTGAACCAGGGGTGATTTTCCAGCAGCGTCACAAAACGCTGACCGACCATACCAGTCGCACCTACGATACCCACCTTATACTGTTTTTCCATTTCCAGCACCTTTCCTTTCGTGAAAGCGAACTCAATAAATATTTCTATTACATAGATTCACGGCTTGCAAACCGGACAGCGATGCAATATAATAGATACTGTTTATACAGATTTTATGATATCATTGATACGGTGTCCGTGTCAATCATCGGAAAGGCAAATTGCACGCTATGTTAAAAAAAGATTTTTGGTATGATTTACCCAAAGAACTCATTGCACAGGAGCCGGCTGACCCCAGAGATTCTGCACGGCTGATGGTGCTGAGCCAGAAAGACGACAGCATCCAGCACAAGATCTTCCACGATCTGCCGGAATTTTTAGAGCCGGGCGACCTGCTGGTGGTAAACAATTCCAAGGTCCTGCCCGCCCGCATTGTGGGCGTCAAGCAGCCCACCGGTGCTGTGTGTGAGCTGCTTTTGCTGCGTCAGGTCAAAGGCGACCAGTGGGAATGCCTTGCAAAGCCCGGCAAGCGGATGCAGCCCGGCACGAAGGTGAGCTTTGGCGATGGCTCCCTGACTGCTGTGGTGGACGAGACCATGGAGGACGGCAACAAGTACGTTACATTCTATTACGATACCGAGACCCTTTATGAAAAGCTGGACGAATTTGGCAAAATGCCTCTGCCGCCCTATATCACCAAGCAGCTGGAGGATCAGAGCCAGTACCAGACCGTCTATGCCAAGGAGCTTGGCAGCGCCGCAGCGCCCACGGCTGGCCTGCACTTCACCCCGGAACTGATGGATACCATCCGCGCCAAAGGCGTGAACATTGCCGAAGTGACTCTGCATGTGGGTCTGGGCACCTTCCGCCCTGTACAGGAGGACGAGATCACGGATCACAAAATGCACAGCGAATGGTACTGCATCGACGAAAAAACGGCGCAGGTGATCCGCGATACCAAGGCTGCCGGTCACCGTGTGATCGCAGTGGGCACTACCAGCTGCCGCACGCTGGAAGCCGTTGCCGCAAAGTACGGCGAGATCCGCGCCTGCAGCGGCAACACTTCTATCTTCCTGTATCCAGGCGTGAAGTTCAACTGCATCGACGGCCTGATCACCAACTTCCACCTGCCGGAAAGCACCCTAATCATGCTGGTGTCGGCCCTGTATGGCTACGAAAAGACCATGGCAGCCTATAAGGTGGCTGTGGAGGAACGTTATAGATTCTTCTCTTTTGGCGATGCGATGTTTATACGAGGCGGGAACGACCCGGAAGATAAAAAGTAATGAAAAAGTCCAGAAGCCATGCGGGTTTCTGGACTTTTTTCTTATTCGGCGGTTTTGTACGAAAATCGTAGTTCAATGCCGTTTTTGAGCAAAATTGAGGTGGTAAGGCCATCTTTTATACAAAAGTTTGAGACCGTTTCGTTGAGGAAATCCTTGACGATTTTGGGGTCGATCTTGCGGATGAAACGCTCGTAGTTCACATAGCGCTTGTCCAAGAGCTGCTGGGTCAGGATGAACTGGCTGGCCTTCTGCATGAATGCCTCATCGGAAAGCGACAGGTCGAAGGCATTGGCAATGTCCAGCTCGTTGATGCGGGAGTCTACCTCACTGAGGGCTTTTGTGATGCGCTCACGCTCGATGTTGAAGTCTTTGCTTGCCATCTCGTCATCTCCGTAGAGATAGATGGTCTTCAGGCGGTTGAGAGCGCGCTCAAGCCGGCGTTTCTCGGAGAGCAGCAGATCGCGTTCGCTCAAGTCCGCACTGGACTCCGTGGCCGCGATGGTAGGAGATTCAAAGCGCTTCTCGTCAAAGCCGCTGCGCAGGTGGTTGTATAGTTCTTCGAGGCCCGGACGCTCGATGTGGTCAACGCGGGAAAGCGCTTCGCCACGCAGCAGCTTCTTCTCCAATGTTTCGATGGATGTCGTTCTGCCGAAGGAGTTGGATGCCTTTATCAGGTTGGCGAAGAAGTTCAGCACAAAGGGACCGAGGCTCACATCAGAGACGTACTTGTTGGTGCAGTCTTCGGATTTGCGTCGCCGGGAACAGATGTACATAGACGGTCTCCAGCCGTCTGCCCGGACTTTATCGGTGGTTGCAGCCATCGCGGAGCCGCAGCAACCGCAGGTGAGCAGCCCGGCGAAGACGTGGACGTTTTTCCGCTGATAGGTGGCGTTCTTGTTGTAGTGCTTGCTTTCCAGAATGACACCGACAGCAGCCTGTCGTTCGGGGGACACAATGGCTGGGTGGTGGTTCTCGACCAATACCCATTCGTCCTTGCCCTTTTCGCGGAAACGCTTTGTGTTGGACTCGTCGCGGTAATTGTACCGATACGTTCCAGAGTAGAATGGACTGGAAAGAATCGTGTGGACGGTGGTCGGACTCCAGTCGCTTCCAGCGCGGGATTTCAGGCCACGCTCATTCATAATCCGAGCAACCCGGACAATGGATTTTTCGGACTCGTACAAGGAGTAGATCAGACGGACGACTTTGGCCTCGTCCTCGGCGATGGAGAAGGTCTTGCCCTCTTTGTCGTAGGAGTACCCGTAGGGAACCTTGCCGCCGTTCCAGATACCATCATTGGCGCGGGACACGAAGACGGCGCTGACTCGCTCAGAGGTCGTTTTGCGCTCCAGTTCCGCAAAGATCAGAATGATTTTGAGCATGGCTTCGCCCATCGCGGAGCTGGTATCGAATTGTTCGTTCTTCGACACGAAGACCACGCCAAGCTCTTTCAGCTCGGCGTACATGACGGAAAAGTCCAGAAGGTTACGGCTGATACGGTCGATTTTCCAGACCAGCAGGTGAGAGAACTCGCCGGTCCTCATTCGGGCCATCATCTGCTGATAGTCTGGACGGTCGGTATTTTTGGCAGAGTAGCCTGCATCCTCGAAAATCACATAGTCCGAGATGCCGAGGGCATATTTTGCATAGTTGATGAGTTCTTCTCGCTGGACGGGCAGGCTAGCCCGGTCAACCTGATACTGCGTTGAGACTCGAACGTATATGGCGGCTTTCTTTTCCTCAAAGCGTTGTGCCGCCTTCTTCGTTACATAGCCCATTGCGAAACCTCCAGAAGATAATGATAGCTGAAGAAAAAGCAGCTCCGTGCGTAGTGCGGGGCTGCTTTTTTGTTATGCACAAAAAGGAATGAAAGAAATTATGCAAAATGTCGGGGAGGGGGGTACACATCCAGCGAATGAACAACGGCATCACGGATGCTGCCATAGTCTGCAAGGTATGGATCCAGCTTTTGCAGCATAGTAAGCGAGATGGTCTTCTGTGGGCCGCACTGCTCGTCCAGAATATGAGTCGGTACGATGTAGAAGTCCCATCCATCCAACACCAGCGGGTCGGCACGCTCGCGCACGGTCTCGGTATAGAGGCAGAACACATACACATCGGACTGCCGCATGACCTCCTCAGCATAACCGTTGATGGAGTCCCAAGCTCTTGTCGGACGGATGCTGAACTGGATGTTGGACAGCCTGCCATCGCCCTGTCGCCATGCCTGAAGATATGCGCAGCTCTTGACCTCGATGCGCACTTCATCGCGAGCCTCGCCATTACATACCCAGTTGTAGGGAAAAGAGATGTCGTAGGGAGTCCAGTCATCGTTGGTTCCGCTCAGATCAATGCCCAGCGCGGCCGATACGATGAACTCGCAGTAGGAGCCTCGTAGGGTGTTGTTGAGCAGGTCTGATGCGTTCCAGCGCCAGTAGTCCCCCAAGGATTTGCCGATGGGCATATCATCGAAGATGATAAGCTCGTCCCCGGTACGTTGCTTCGTCATGGTTTTCATCTCCTCGAAAAGTCAACTCGTATTAGCCTACGTCGGCTTTTTCCTCACGCTGCATGGACATTATGATGACCCGCTGTTCCGGGGTCATGTAGCGGTCAAGCAACGACCACAAAACCTGCCGGTCTGCGATGGACGCTTTCTCGTAGCAGGCGACTAAGATGTTGACGTCGGGCGGTGTGCGGCTTGCAGAGGGCAGATCAGCACCGACCAGAACGTCCAGCGTCACGCCCAGTACAGAGGCCAGCTCCACAGCAGTCTCGATGTTCGGCGTTCTATCGCCGGAAACATAACGTGAGATGGTCGTCTCCGTTGTGTTGATGCGCTCTGCGACAGTACGCTGCGTGAGGCCGCGCTTGTCGATGAGTTCTTTGAACTGTTTGGCGAACATGGCTTTGCTGTACATAGTGATACCTCCCAATGTAGCTTACTTACCAAGTTTATAACATACTTGTCAAAGAGTAAACAAAACTTACCAAAATTATCATTTTAAGATTGACATATACCATATTGGTAAGCTATAATGAAGACACGGAAAGGGGGTGAGCAGATGAATAGCTCCAAGCTCAAGGGCATCCGGGTCGAGAAGGGAAAGACCCAGAAGAACATGGCCGAATTGATCGGCAAATCGCTTGTTACCTACTCCAAGAAGGAGCGCGGAGAAGTCGAGTTCTCCAATGAGGAAATGAGCATTGTCGCCAAGGCGCTTGACCTGACCAGCGATCAGGTCAACGCTATTTTTTTCGACGACAACTTACCGAAAGGGTAAGTATACGCATGGCGGTTTGCTGATGTCTAAAGTATAACGCATCAAGGGGGCAAAGAAAATGGGACGCGATGCCGCAAAAGCCTGTGAAAACCAGTGCTTCCGGTGTAGGAAAGAGGCCGCAAAGTACAACGATAAGCTCGGTAGCCGTGAAGGTGCTGCGGAACTGCTCGGAATCTCTGTCTCGAGCCTTGCAGATTACGAGTTGGGCAACACAAAGGTCATCCCGGTGGATAAGGTGGTGCTGATGGCAGACATCTACAATGCACCGGAGCTGATGGCGTGGTATTGTTCGTCGGAATGCCTTATCGGAAAGAGCCTCGAAATGCCGTCCCCTGAAATTGCCTCGGTAGAGCGTACGACCATGAAGTTGCTGAAGCAGCTCCGGCAGGGTGACATCGAGCAGGTCAAGGAAAAGCTCATCGACATCACGGCAGATGGCATCATCTCCAAGGATGAGTGGGCAGACCTGACCGAAATCCTCGACTACCTCGACGGACTGATTCTGGCGGCGCGGGAGCTGAAGCTCATTGGCTCCAAGCTCCTGAACGGAGGCACAGACGATGGCTGACATCCAAACGCTGAAGAAGCTGCTGGCAGAAGAATATGGCATCACAACCGCAAGAGAACTCGACGAAGCCATGAAGAAAATCGGCGGATTGAATATCGGCGTGTTTGCATCGCCGGTAAGAAAGGGTGGAACGAAACATGAAAAAGTACGCAGTATTGCACGAGCCGGGTGACATCGTTACGCTGGCCGGAACCAGATTTGTGGTGCTGGATGTTGAGCGTCGTGGTAGCCTGCCGGACAGCCTGTTCCTGCTGGCGCTGGAATCGGTTGGTACTTCTGAATTTGGCAGCTCCAACAACTACGCAGAGAGCGACCTGAAGAAGGCCGTGGACAAGTGGTTGGAGGACATGGACAAGAGGGGGCTCGACAACGCCAAGCTCATCCCCCGCGAGATCGACCTGACCACGCTGGACGGTTCCGGCTGCTATGGGAAGTTGTCGGTGAAGGCTGCGCCGATTACACTGGATGAAGCTCGCGAGTACGCTGACATCATCCCCAATGCGGAGCGGTGGTGCTGGCTGGCGACCGGTTGGAGCGGTCCCAGCCAGTCGGACGGTGACTACGCGCTGGGCGTCAGCTCCAATGGCGTCTGGAGCAACAGCTACTGCTCCAACTCGTACGGCATTCGCCCCGCTTTGAAGGCCCCCTCTATCCTCTTTGAGGACTCTGAGGCCGGTCTGGACTTGAGCAAGATTCCAACCGATGATCTGCTTCAGGAAATCCACCGCAGACTCGCGGAAAAGGCATGAGTGCCGATAAGCTGGCAGAAGCACGGCAGGCGGCGGAAACATCGCTGGGATTCAAAATCCCGGATGTGGTAGCCACCAGCGTTCTCTGGTATGCCCGGCGCAAATGTGAGCTGGCAGAGCAGCCGGAGAGCTACCTTCCGCTTCTGTACGAAACCGAGCTGACCGACTACTATATGCGGTTGGCAATCAACCTGAAGGGAGAGAAGCAACGTGAGCAACGAATGCGTGAAGCCCGAAATTCCGCAGTTCCCGGAACTGACATTTGAGGAAGAACGGCATCTCTACTACCTGAACGGGCTGGAAGTACCCAGCGTGACCACCCTGATGAAGCCGCTGTCCAGTGACTTCTACAGCACGGTGGACCCGGAGGTTCTGAACAAGGCCGCAAAGCGCGGCACGGCCATCCACAATGCGGTGGAGAACTACGCCAAGTTCGGCATTGAGGACATTCCGCCGGTGTATGCCGGGTATTTTGCCGGCTTCCGGGAGTGGTGGGATGGCCGCAAGCCGGAAGTTCTGGCGACCGAAACCAAGGTCTACCACAAAATCCTGCGGTATGCAGGCACGGTCGATCTGCTGTGCATCATCGACGGCAGGGTGACGCTGGTGGACTACAAGACATCGGCACAGGTGAACAGCAAGCTCTGCGCTGTGCAGCTTGAAGCCTATGACAGGGCATGGGAGAGTCACGACATCAAGGTCGATGACCGGCTGATTCTCCACCTGTCCAAGAAGGGCTATCAGGAAGTGCGCTTTCCCCGGAGTGGGAAGTGCTGGTCGGTGTTTTCGTCCTTGATGACAATTAAGAACTACATGAACGAGTGATTTTTAGGAGGTTCGACAGATGGAAAAAGAAACGATGGTGGCAACCGTTCCGCAGGCCGAAATCGTTGATGAGCAGCAGCTCTCCCGCGATGTGACCGACATCGAGTTTCAGGCGGAGTCGCTGGTTATTCAGACCGATGAAGATTACGCCTTTGCCGGTGAGTTCGGCAAGATGCTGAAGAAAAAGGCGTCGCAGGTCACGACGTTCTTCAAGCCCATGAAAGACAGCGCCTATCAGGCCCACAAAGCGGTTTGCGACCGGGAAAAGGCCATGCTGACCCCGCTGCGCAACGCCGAGAAGACGGTCAAGCAGGTGATGAGCGCCTACATTGCAGAGCAGGAACGTAAGCGCCGGGAAGCTGAAGAAGCTGCTCGACGGGCCGCGGAAGCTGAACGGGAGCGCAAGATTCAGGAAGCGGCTACGCTGGAAGCCGCTGGTGACGCAGATGGAGCGGAGGCCGCCTTTGAGGAAGCCGCCATCATGGATGATGCTGCAAGCTATGCGGTAGTGCCTGCCGCAGCCACCCCGAAGGTCTCCGGCGTCAGCACCTCGAAAGACTGGGAAATCGTCGAGATTGACCCCAAGGCGGTCCCGCTGGCGGTGGCTGGCATTGAGCTCCGCCCGGTCGATCAGGCCGCTGTTATGCGCCTCATCCGCGCCTCGAAGGGCCAGATCGAGATTCCCGGCATCACCTACCGTCAGGTCGCAAAAATGAGCTTCAGGGGGTAAGTCCATGGACTGTTCAATGGAAATCTGGAAACCGATTGCTGGTTACGATAATCGGTATGAAGTCAGCTCGTTTGGACGAGTCAAAAGGAATGACGGGAAGATTCTTTTTACAGCTCCCAATTCACGCGGGTATTCGTCAGTTAAACTTCAGCACAACGGCGGGCGGAAGACGCTTACAGTTCATCGGTTGGTTGCAGAACAGTTTCTGCCGAATCCTGAAGCCCTGCCGCAAATCAACCACATTGACGGCAACAAGCTGAACAACCGTGTCGATAATCTGGAATGGTGTATTGAAAAGAGAAGCAAGCCGGTTGAAGTCACTTGTATTTCTACCGGGGTGACGATGCGGTTCGACAGTGCGAACGAAGCCGCGCGTGTTCTCGGTGTCCATCAGGGCAATCTGTCGGCTGTATGCAACGGCAGAATTAAATCCACGGGCGGATATACCGCTCGTTATATTAAATCCGCGAAAGGAGATATGTGAGATGTCTACTGCTATGAGCAAAGCTGAGAGCAACGCTCTCGTTGTCAGCTACGATGTTCTGGGCACGCACGTTGAGCTGGATTTGGATTTCGTGAAGAAGTACCTCGTTCGCGGCAGGGCAGAACTGGTAAGCAATCAGGAACTCGTGTTCTTTATGAACACCTGCCGCCAGCAGAAGCTCAACCCGCTGGTTCAGGGCGAGGTCTACCTCATCAAGTACAGCAAGGATGACCCGGCGCAGATGGTCGTTGGCAAGGATGCCTACCTCCGCAGAGCATTTGACCACCCGGACTACCTGTTCAAGAACGACGGCATCACGGTACAGCGTGGGAACGAGATTATCCAGAAAGAGGGATGCTGCCTCTATCCGGGTGAAACTCTGGTTGGCGGCTGGTGCCGCGTTACCTTCATGCGGAACGGCAAGGAGCGCACTGCATTCAAGGAAGTTGCCTTTGCCGAGTACAACAAGGGGAAGGCAAACTGGAACTCCAAGCCTGCCACCATGATCAACAAGGTCGCTGTCAGCCAGTGCGTGAGGGACGCTTTCCCGAAGGACTATGAGGGTGTGTACTCCGAGGATGAGATGATCGCATCCGGCGCTATCCCGGCGGAATACAGGGAGCTGGATGACCCGAAGCCGGAGGAGCCTGCACAGGAAGAAGATGACCCGGCCATCTCGCAGGAGCAGCGCCAGCAGCTTTTCAAGGCGGCGCAGGCAAACTTCGGCAAGGACAAAGGCAACGCCGTGGTCAAGTCCATCATCGAGGAGATGGGGCTGACCTCTACGACCGGCATGAAGATGTCCACCTACAACAAGGTGGTCGAGCGGCTGGTCGAGATCTGCACGGCCCACAAGGCGGAGCTGGAAGCTGAGGACGGCACCAAAAATGACGGTGCGGCTGAAGAATAAAGCCACCGGCGGAAAAGGAAGGTGAGGGGATGCCGTGGATAAGCGTACATCAGGAGGTGGACGGTACGAAGCTCCGTAGATTATACCGTGCCATCGGGTGTTCCAAGTTTGAAGCCCTCGGCATCCTGAACTTCCTGTGGTTCTGGGGAATGAAGAACGCCGATGAGACCGGGCTGGTCAAGGATGCAGACCTCGAAGTCCTGAGCCGATACCTGTACGGCTGCGGCGAGGACTGCCAGCTCGACATGGGCAAAGTGGTGCAAGCCCTTGTGGACACCGGCTGGATTGATGTGGCCGCTGATGGCTTTTACATCCACGACTGGGACACATGGCAGGAACAGTGGTACAAGCTCCAGAAAAACCGCAAGCTCGATGCTGAACGTAAGCGGAAAGCTCGGCAACTGGAGAGGAACGCTGCCAAGCCTACACCTCAGCCAAAGCCCGCAGAGCCGGAGCAGATGAGTATGGCGGAGCCGGAAGTCAAGCCGCCTGCAAAGCCGAAACCCGATAAAAAATCCTATGCGGAGTTCGTGAAGATGAGCGAAGCAAACTACGACAGGCTCGTGAAACTGTACGGCAAAGCCTTTGCGGACGCCTGCATCGTAGAACTCGATCTCTACAAGGGGGCGAAGGGCAAGAAGTACAAGGATGACTACCGGGCCATTTTGAGCTGGGTAGTTGACCGTGTGAAGGAAAAGAAACCGGGGCTGCTCCAGCAGAGCATGAGGGAGGCAGCACCAGATGAAGACAATCCGTTCAGAGAGTGGGGTGAGCAGAGTGGGTGAATTTGACGGCCTGCTGCAAGGAGTTGTTCATCAAGCGCAGGTGGCAAATCAGCCAGAGAACGGCGACTACTACGATGAGGAAGGATTCCTTGTCTGCGGAAACTGCCACACCCGGCGGCAGGTCGAAGTCAATATGCCCGATCTGAGGGCCATCCCGTTTGACCCGAAGAAGAAAGTTCGGGTCAAGATGCCGGTTTCCTGCCGCTGCCGAGCTGAAAAGCGCAAGCAGGAAGAGCAGATGCTCATGCAGGACCGGGAGATGAAGGCGGCGGAGTCCCTAAAAAGGCAGAGCCTCATGGATGAGCGCCTGCGGGGAATCAGCTTTGATGACTTCCAGCAGACCAAAGACAATGCCTACAACCTGAAGCTCTGCCTGCGGTATGCAAAGCATTTCGACGAGATGCTGGCAAAGAATCAAGGGCTTTTGTTCTACGGTGGGGTCGGAACCGGAAAGACATTCGCTGCGGCCTGCATTGCAAACCATCTCCTGAGCCTACGGGTCCCGGTGGTGATGACCTCGTTTGTGAAGCTGCTGGAAACCATGCAGGGTTTCAGTGAGGATGACAGCGCCCTGATTGCCCGGCTGAACATGGCAAAGCTGCTCATCATTGATGATCTCGGTGCTGAACGCAGCACGGACTTTGCGCTGGAAAAGGTCTACGACATCGTGGACAGCCGGTACAGGGCCAAGCTCCCTATTATCCTCACCACGAATCTGAGCATGACCGAAATGAAAGAATCTGCGGACATCCGCTACACCCGCATCTATGACCGTATCTTTGAAATGTGCTACCCGATGCAGTTCACAGGCCGATCGTGGAGAAAAGCGGAAGCGGCTCGCAGATTTGACGAGATGAAGAACTTTTTGGAGGGCAACGATGGATAAAGTTATCATCGCAAGCGTTGAGGACCGGCTGACCGTAGCGGCCATCCTCGTAAAGAACGACTACACCGTCCGGCAGGGCAAGCAGCTCCGGCCGGGCAAGAAAAGTTACGAATACTATCTGGAGTACGCTCCGAACGACAAACCGAAACAGGCGGCAGGGGAATGAGGACGCAATTCTGCATCTACGGGGAGCCGCGAGGTAAGGAACGCCCGAAATTCTCGACCGTATGCGGTCATGCGACAGCAAGAACCCCGGAGAACACGGTTCTGTACGAAAACCTCGTAAAGACCGAGTACAGAATCCAATCCGGGGTTCGGTTTGCTGATGACGCCATGTTGAGCGTGAGGATTTTTGCGTTCCTCTCCGTCCCGAGGTCGGCCAGCCAGAAAAAACACCTTGCCATGATCGACCGCCTGATACGCCCGACACGAAAGCCTGATTTCGACAACATCGGCAAAATCATCTGCGATGCCCTGAACGGCATTGCCTACCGCGATGATGCCCAGATCGTAGACGCACTGGTTCGGAAGTTCTACTCTGACATCCCGCGTGTTATCGTTGAAATCTCAGATATACCGTATGAACAGTAAAGGAGAATGACTATGAGCGACAAAACGTATGTGCTGTCCCTGAGCGCGGACACATTCAACGCCTTCAAGATGGACTTCGACAGCGCCCTCCAGCGCTTGCTTCAGAAGATGGACAGGCTCCAGAGCGACAGCGCCTCCATCAACTGCAAAATCAGCGTGGCACTGACCCCGGCACCGGAACGGAACTTCGACGCAGCACGGGAGGGGGACACCGTGCAGGTGATGAAGCCCAGCTTCAGCCACGAGATCAGCACCGAAATCAAGGTCAAGGACAAAACGACCGGCAACCTCTCCGGCAACCGCAAGCTGGTGTGGGATGAGGAGCTGATGGAGTATGTGATGAAGGACATCGACGATGGTCAGACCTCGCTTTTCGACACGGCTCAGAGACGCCAGAATGCTGCGCCCCCTGTGGAGCAGGAACCGCCCCAGCTCCCGGAAGGCATCGTGGATGTTGACTACACGGTCATCAGCGATGACAAGGGCTACATCCTGCGCAACCCCAGCAAGTGCGGCATCGAGAACCTGTGGGGCATCCTCAAAGTCCTTGTGGGAGAGCGGATGACGGTGAGCCGGAGCGCAGGCCACTGCTATGCGGAGACCGCAGACGGCATCATCGCCCTCGGCTCTGCCTACCTCGCAGAAGACCCCCGCTATGTGGATAACAGCATTCTGGAGCCTCATCTGGCAGAGGAAATCGCCTGCAACGGCTTCGGCACGGTTCAGGTCGGCGACCATGAGGAGCCGGAGAAGATCGTGGTAGAGTGTCTGGAATGCGGCGGCATCCTGCTGGAGGTGGAGAACCCCAACGTCCGGAAGGGTGATGCCGAATGAGGTACGGAACCTGTTTTCTGTGCGGAAAGACCGGTTGGCTGGAGGAGCACCACGTCTACCCGGGGCCGTTTCGGGATAAGTCCGAAAAGTATGGCCTGAAGGTGGGCCTGTGCGGTGAGAGCTGCCATCGGAACGGCCGGTATGCGGCGCACCAGTGCAGGAAAACCTCCGATGCCCTGAAGCAGTTCTGGCAGATCAAGTACATGATGGCCCACAAAGCCAGCGTCGCAGACTTCCGGGTAGAGTTCGGGAAGAACTATCTGGAACTCGACTACTACGATGATGAAAGGAGCTACCCTATGAACATTATTGCCATCAGCGGCCGCTTGACACGCGACCCCGAACTGCGCACCACTCCCAACGGAAAGCCCGTGGTGGAGTTCACGGTTGCGGTTGACCGGCCCGGCGTTAAGGACCAGACGGACTTTATCGACTGCGTGGCGTGGGAAAAGAAAGCTGAGTTTGTCGCCCGGTATTTCAAGCAGGGAAAGCGTATCGAGGCAAGCGGTGTCCTTACCACACGCACCTACGAGAAAAACGGGGTGAAGCGCAAGCGGACGGAGGTTCGCTGCGATCAGGTCTTCTTCGGCGAGTCCAAGAAAGATAGCGGCTCCACCCCGCAGGCAGCGCCGGAACCCACGAACGATGATTTCCGCCCGCTGCCCGATGATGATGACATCCCGTTCTGAGAAAGGAGAACACATGGAAGAAAATAAGAATCCCCTTATGGGCCATGTCGTAAAGGTCCCTGCACAGGTGTCCGGCATCCCTGACGGAGTGCAGATGACGGTGAACGCAGCCGTGACCACCTTTGCGGCGGTCGATGGCAAACCGGCTGGCATCGAAAGCATGGGTACGGCAGAATGCAATATGCTTGCCAGCTATACGCGGGGAACGGTCTCGTTCTCTGTCCACGGGGAGAAGCCCGTTATGGTGAGCGTCCGTCTGGATGAGTTGATGAGACTCCTGCAGGCTGCTGCTGTATGTCGCCACGAGCAGGAAGACAAGAAGAATGCTGAGGAGGAAAAGGCATGAGAAAGCTGTTTACGTCCGAGTCTGTGACCGAGGGTCATCCCGACAAGGTGTGCGACCGTATCTCTGATGCGGTGCTGGATGCAGTGCTGGATGTTGACCCGAACGGCCGGGTGGCCTGTGAGACCTGCTGCACCACCGACACGGTGTTTATTGCAGGCGAGATCACGAGCAAGGTCGATGTGGATATTGAGGGCATTGCCCGGCGGGTCCTGCGTGACATCGGCTACACCGGTGGGGCATCTGGCTTTGATGCCGATACCTGCAAGGTCATGACGTTCATCCACAAGCAGTCCCCCGATATTGCAATGGGAACCAGCGACACGGTGGGCGGCGCAGGCGATCAGGGCATGATGTTCGGCTATGCCTGCAACGAAACCCCGGAGCTGATGCCCCTGCCCATCATGCTTGCGCACAAGATGGCCTACAAGCTCTCCCAGACCCGCAAGGATGGAACCATCCCCTTTATCCTGCCGGATGGCAAAACGCAGGTAACGGTGGAATATGAGGGGGATGGGAAGCCCCAGCGTATCGACACCATCGTCATCTCCACTCAGCACACGGACGGGAGTCTCCCTCTGCTGATGCACCCGCTGGTGGAAAATGTCATCACGCCTGTTTTGCAGGAAGCCCGTCAGCACCTCCCGTGGCTCGACATCGACACCTACGACCTGTACATCAATCCTACCGGGCGTTTTGTGCAGGGTGGCCCTGCGGCAGACACCGGCTTGACCGGGCGGAAGATCATCGTGGACACCTATGGCGGTTATGCTCCCCACGGCGGCGGGGCATTCTCTGGCAAAGACCCCACAAAGGTTGACCGCAGTGCAGCATACATGGCCCGGCATATTGCAAAGAACGTCGTGGCATCGGGTCTGTGCGACAAGTGTCAGGTTCAGTTGGCCTATGCAATCGGCATGGCGCTCCCGGTATCCCTGCGCATCGACACGTTCGGGGCCAATGTGGATGAGGAAAAGCTCTGCAATGCAGTAGATCGCTGCTTTGAACTGACCCCGCTGGGAATAGTTGATGCCCTGAACCTGCGCCTGCCCATCTATGAACAGACATCCGCCTACGGCCACTTCGGAAACGTGGTGGGCGGAAATTTCACATGGGAGAGCACCCACAAAGCGGGACTCCTGCGCAGAACGTATAACACGCTGTAAGAAACAGGGCAAGCCTCTTTCCCCGTGGGCGGGGAAGGGGGCGAAGCCCATGATGGGAGGTTTAGACATGGCACAGGAAGACAAGAACGTCACCATTCCCCCGGAAATGATGCAGGAGATCGTACGGGTGGCATCGGAAACAGCCATTGAAAAGTTCCAGCACGAAGCGGAGCGGAACCGAAAGGCCGTCAAGGATAAGCGCCTGCATAACACCAAGCTGCTGCTTCAGAACTACCACTGCTTTGTAGAGCATAGTAAGAGTGCCGTGTATGAAGCCAGCCAGCTCTCCGAGGATGATGACTTCGAGGAGTTGATGGAGGAGCTGATGAGTCAGAGCGACGGAAGGGTGAGGGTCCCGGTGGTGAGGAGCATTCAGGAGAGTGCTGCCCACACCCGCATCATCGTGCAGCACATCGACCGTATGCTGGAATACTACAAGTTCCGCTGTGAGCATTCCAAGCGCGCGGAGGAAATGCGTCGGTATCGGACGATTTACGACCTCTACATTGCCCCTGAACCCAAGACTCAGCAGCAGATCGCCGATGAAGAACACGTCGATTTGTCAACCGTGTTCCGCGACCAGAAGGCTGGTATTTCCAAGTTGAGCGCCCTGATTTTTGGATGGTTGGACTAAAATTTGGGCAAAGTTGCAAAAAAGTTGCTATTGCAGTGCAATTACCACTGTGGTAAGATACGAAGCGTGAACCGATGTGTCACCCCGGAAAAACCGCGAGTGGCACATCCGGCCTCGTATCAAGCTGTAAAGCCAAAATTTTTCGCTCCGAATGCAAAACCGATTGACTCCGGTGGGTAAAGGGTTAGAATGAAGATAGGCCCAAAATCTTACCGAAAAGGTCAGGAGGTACGACAGATGGAACGAAAATCCGATAAAGTTAGACGTCTGGTTGCAGACGGCGACTTCAAAGGGGCTTTGCGGATTGCAAAGGACTTCAGGCTCGGCATCACGAAGGAGCAGTCCTCCACGATGACAAGAGCGTATGAGTGCATGGTCCACGGAAGATTCTACAAGCAGCTCGGCTATGATCTCGATGAGAAGATAGCTGAGGGCGTGAAGATTCTGGTGGGCTTGTACGGAAGGAGCGAGGCACATGATTTACACCAGCCGGTACAGTAACCCGGAACTCAAGACCGGGAACTACACAGTCGTTGGGATAACACGGGGAGCGCCTAAGTTCCCCCTTCGGTATACGCTTGCAGGCAACATCATGGAGATCGCGCCGCCGGGTTATCTGTTCAACGAATACAACCGGGAGCGGTTCACGCCGCCCTACTTCAAGCACATGGACAGAGTAGGGACGGCGCGGATTGCTCAGATTCTCCAGCATTATGAGGACATGGGCAAGCCCGTGGTGCTTTGTTGCTACGAAGATGTCCGAAAGCCCGGAGAGTGGTGTCATAGACTGGTGTTCGCAGAATGGTGGCTCCAAAGAACAGGAGAAATGATCGAGGAGCTGCCTGACCCGTCACCAAACAAGTGGGCGAAACAGCCTGAACCGCAGAAAGCGGTTGAGCCTGATGCAGTCCAGATGAAAATGTGGTAATACCCGCCGATAGCTCAGAAAGTAGAGCACCTGACTCTTAATCAGGGGGTCGCACGGTTCAATCCCTGCTCGGCGGACCAACCATAGGGAGTCATGTTGGAAACAGCATGGCTCCCATTTTTTATGCCTACGAACAAGGGCTTTCCAGACGTTCACGTCTTTGGAAACAACCCACCCTCTGGAAAGCAACTGCTCCAGTCGAAACCAGAGGGGCAATTTTGAAAGAAAGGTCGGTGATATGAATGGCAAAGTTCCAGAACCCCGGAGCGTTCTTCCTCGGAACTCTGGTTGCTCAGGAGCAGAAGTTCCTGAAGCCGCTGATTGAAAACGCCCGCAAGCATGGGTACACCCGGTTTGTTGAGCCGTGCGCCGGCGCTTTCGCCATGTCGCACATCGCGGCGCAGTGTGGGTACAAGCCCAGCGAGATCGAGGCCAGCGACGTTTCGATGTTCACCTCCATCATGGGATATGCCATCACGGGCCAGTCCCTTGAGGAGCTGGAAATCAGAGCGGACGGCTTCACGAATGAGGAGCTGCTTGACCCTGCGGTTGCGCTCTATGCGCAGTTGTACCTGCGGACTGTGAAGAACGCCGGGAAGGAATACTTCTACGGCATCATGCGCGATCTGGAATACCGCAAGGAGGAGCATCTGGCGGAAATCCGCGCACAGCTCGACAGGGCCAAGCAGTCCTTGCATGGGATGAGCTACCGCCCGCTGGATATGTGGAAGCACCTTGAAATGTGCTATGATGACCCCCACTGCCTTGTGGTTGCCAATCCGCCCACCTATGCCGCTGGATTCGAGAAGTGGTATGACACCGGCGGGCGTATGACGTGGAAAGAACCTGAGTACGGAATCTTTGACCCAAAGACCGGGCTGAACGATCTGTACGACAAGATGAACGATGCCAAGTGCCTTCTGATGTGCTACGAGGAGAACGCCCCGGGCCTCACTGCCGGGCATCCTGTCTTTGCTCGGTATGGTGTGCGTGACGGCATCAACGTGTACCTGACTACCAACCGCCCGGATGAGGCGACCATGCTTGCCGAGGGTAAAATGATTACCCGCCCGAACGAGGGCAAGCTGGAGCCGCTGGATTGCAGCATCCTGCCGCGTGATTATGAAATCACCCGCAAGAGCAAGATTCAGATTACCCAGATCGAGCGCACCGCCGCCCAGTATTACAGAAAGCTCTGGACGCACAACTTCGTCGGCTCATCTGCGCCTATCAACATGGCCGTCCTCATCGACGGCAAACTGGCGGGCGTGTTCGGACTGGACAAGTCGGCGCTCACGATGGGTGCCTTCGGCACGCAGGTTTCCGATGCTGTGTTCCTCATGTACGGCATGACCGTCCCCCACAAGACCTACCGACTGGGGCGGCTGCTGACCATGCTTGCACAGAACAGGCCGCTGATTATGAACATCTGCACGGATTTGGAGAAGGAAAAGGCCAAGTCCCTCAAGACGGTGCAGATGACCAAGTACCCGGAGGCCAAGGAAATGCGGGGGCTGATGGAGTTGACCAAGAAAGTCCCGGATAAGAAGATGGGCTACCGGCTCACATACGAGTCGCCCTTGTACGATAGAAACGCCAAACAGGCATTGAATGAATGGTTAGGGAGGGAAGAACGATGGCAGAAACAGCGCGAGAAAACCAAGTCGGCAGCGCAGCCGTAAAGTATGAAACGGTCGCCGACATGGGTTCCGGTCTGGTCATTGCCAAAGTAAAGCTGACCGACTTCCGCGAGCAGGACATCAACGCTCGCATTATGAAGACCGAGATGCAGAAGCAGCTCACCGACAACATCAAAAAGCGGGGCCAGCTTGAAAGCCTCCCGTTCTGCGCACTCATCGACGGTAAGATCGAGATTATCTCCGGCCACCACCGCATCCGTTCTGCAAAGGACAGCGGTGTGCTGACGGAGCTTTTTGTCATTCTGGACACCACCGGCCTGCGGCGCTCTCAGGTGGCCGCAAAGCAGTTGGCGCACAACGCCATCAGCGGCTTTGATGACCAGTCCACCCTGAAGGAAATCGCCAAGATGATCGACGATGTGGACGATATGCTGGAAAGCTATATCGGCAAGGACATCATCGGCGAGCCTATGGCCGAGCTTGAGAAGCTGCTGTCCCCGAAGGTGGAGTTCGACTGGAAAAACGTCACGTTCACCTTCCTGCCGCACCAGCTCCGCGATCTGGACCAGCTTGTGAAGGTTCTGGGTTCTCTCAGCCCCGATATGCTGGGCGTTGCCGATATTGACCAGCACGAGGAGTTCATCGAAACCATCACGAAGTACCAGCAGTTCGCCAACGTCAAGAACACTGGCGCTGCCATCCACGCCATGATTAAGGCCACCGAGTCCCTGTTCGATGACCTGCACTTCGATGAAAGTCAGGAGTGGGTGCAGTTGCCCAACCTGTTCGGCTCCCCGGCCATCCCCAAAGAGGCTGCTGATACCATCACGCAGGCGCTCGACAAGATGGTCAAGGAGGGCGAGATCGGCTCGAAGAACAAGTGGCAGGCCCTTGAATACTGGGCTGCGGATTATCTGGCAGGGAAGTAGGTGATAGCAAATGCCTACGCCTCTAAAGTACAATCCGGCGTACCACGATGACTGGGCATGGTCACTTGCTATCAAGGGCGCAACAGATCAGGACATTGCCGATGCCTTCCATGTTTCGCGCAGGACTATCATCCGCTGGCGGCAGACATACCCGTCGTTCAATACGGCCTGTCAGAGCGGAAAAGAAGTCGCCGACGCAAAAGTAAAAAAATCTCTGTTTGAACGCGCTGTAGGCTTCGAGTATCAGGAAAAGGAAAGCACCATCGACGTAGACCCCCGGACGGGCGAACAGAAGCCGGTGCGGGTCCGAACGCTCACCAAGAAAGCCGTCCCCGATACGATGGCGCAGATGTACTGGCTCAACAACCGATGCCGGGATGAGTTCTCCCAGACCCAGAAGGTTACGCTTGACGGAGCTGTTCAGACATCCCCGTTCGATAACCTGACGGATGATGAACTCCGCCGTCTGGCTCAAATGGACGAGGGCCTTGATGGCGACGCAGAATAATGTTTCGCCTGCCAAGCGCAAGTACCTCGGCTCCAATGCCCGGATTGCGCTGGCGAAACGGCACTACGCCGATTATGTCCAGTACGTCCACATGGGCAGGTGGAAAAGAGCCAGACACCTTGACCTCGTGTGTGAGAAGCTGGAAAGCATCATGGAGGGAAAGACCAAGCGGCTGATGATATTCATGCCGCCGCGCCACGGCAAGTCCATGACCGTGACCGAAACCTTCCCCTCGTTCTATCTGGGCAAGAACCCTGAAAAGCGGGTCATCGAGATCAGCTACAGCGGCGACCTTGCTCAGCAATTTGGCAAGCGGAACCGCGATAAGGTCGAGGAGTTCGGTCCTGCGCTGTTTGGGCATACCATCTCCCAAGTGCAGGCCACCAAAACGAACTGGAACCTCGACAACGGCATGGGAGGCATGATCTCCGTTGGTATCGGCGGCTCCATCACCGGCTATGGCGCAGACCTGCTTATCGTCGATGACCCCATCAAGAACCGCGCCGAGGCTGAATCTGCCACCTACCGCGATAAGCTGTGGGACGAGTACCAGTCCACGGTGAGTACCCGACTGCACGCAGGCGGCGCTGTTATCATCATCCTTACCCGCTGGCACGAAGATGACCTTGCCGCCCGGCTCCTGAACCCGGAGTACGGCAAGGTTGAGGACTGGGACATTATCTCGCTCCCGGCCGTTTGCGAAGACCCGGCTACCGACCCTCTGGGCCGTGAGCTAGGTGAGGCGCTGTGGCCTGCGGGCGGCTACGACGAAGCATGGGCTGCACAACAGAAAGAGACCGTCGGTACATACGCATGGTCTTCTCTGTATATGCAGACCCCCACACCAAGCTCCGGCGGTATGTTCAAAAGAGAGTGGTGGAAACGCTGGGCGGCGCTGCCGTCCGGCCTGCATGACTTCATCCAGTCGTGGGACTGCACCTTCAAGGACAAGGACGGCTCGGACTTCGTTGTCGGGCAGGTCTGGGCAAGGAAAGGCGCAGACCGCTACCTGCTCGATCAGGTGCGTGGCCGCATGAGCTTCACGGAAACGCTGGATGCCATGCGGGGGCTTTCCTCCAAGTGGCCCCAGACCACCAGAAAGCTGGTCGAGGACAAGGCCAACGGCACGGCTGTCATCGACGTGTTGAAAAAAGAAATCCCCGGAATCATCCCGGTGGAGCCGTTTGGCGGCAAGGTGGTCCGCGCCCATGCGACCACCGCCGTGGCTGAAGCTGGGAACGTCTACATCCCAGCGGCATCTGCCTGCCCGTGGGTGATGGACTTTGTGGAAGAAATGGCCGCATTTCCAAGCGGTGCCCACGATGACCAAGTTGACTGCTATTCGCAGGCGAACGCCTACTATAACGACAACACGTTTGATATTCGTTCGCTGATAACGTAAGAAAAGAGGTGAATACAATGCACATACCTGAAGATGAAGCCGAGCGACGGCGTTTGAATGAGCGTGGCCGTGAAATCCTCCGGCGGAAGAACGGCGCTGTGCGTCCGCATCGTGAGGATGGCTATGTGAACCTCCTGAACAAGTATGGAACCAAGCAGGACAACTCCGAGGCGTACAAGTTTGAGCGGGAGCCGGTCATCCCTGATATGCAGCTCACAGGGCTGTATGAAGGCAATGGCCTGTTCTCCAAAATCATTGATACGCCTGCCGAGGAAGCGCTGAAGCACGGCTTTGACCTGAATCTGAAAAGCAACGAGATGAATGCTTTTGTCGATGAGGCGCTGGATGATCTCGAATGGGATGAGAAGGCCACTACCGCTATCAAGTGGGCGCGGCTCTACGGCGGCGCTCTTATCGTCATGCTGATCGACGATGGGCGCGGGCTGGAAGAACCCGTTGACTGGGAACATATCCGCAGCATTGATGAACTGCGCGTCTATGAGCGCTCCATCGTGCAGCCAGACTACGCCAGCCTGTACCAGCAGGACTACGGCGGGAAAGGCGTAGGAAACCGGGTGTCTAAGTTCGGACAGCCGGAGTATTACTATGTTTCCAGCATCTACGGCTCTTTCAAGGTCCATGAGAGCCGCTGTCTGGTGTTCCGCAACGGCGTTCTGCCGGAGCAGACCTCCAATGCAACCTACCTGTTCTGGGGTATGCCTGAATACGTTCGCATTCGCCGGGCACTGCGTGAAACCGTAACAGCTCACACCGACAGCGTGAAGCTGCTGGAACGGAGCGTGCAGGCTATCTACAGCATGAAGGGCCTTGCCTCTCTGCTGACCACGGATGACGGCGAGAACCAAGTGCTGAAGCGCCTACAGCTTGTAGACACTTCCCGTGGTCTGCTGAACAGCATCGCCATTGACTCCGAGGGAGAGCAGTACGACTTCAAGACGTTCCAGTTTTCCGGTGTCAAGGATGTCATCGACGCGACCTGCAATATGCTGTCCGCGCTGACGAACATCCCCCAGACGATTCTGTTTGGCCGTTCACCGGCCGGCATGAACGCCACCGGCGACAGTGACTTCGAGAGCTATTACAACTTTGTGGAGAAGATTCAGCGCTTGATGCTGAAGCGTAACCTCCGCACACTGCTGGACGTTGTGTTCCGGGCGGGCATCGCTTCAGGCGATGTGGCCGAGGAACCCGACTACAAGCTGGAGTTCAAGCCCCTGTGGAGCCTGAGCGACACAGAGCAGGCCGCAGTTGACCAGACCAAGGCTCAGACCGCTCTGGTCAAGGCCCAGACTGCGCAGGCATACGTCGATATGCAGGCGCTCGACCCCACCGAGGTGCGCCGCCGCCTTGCGTCCGATGAGGAGTTTGATGTCGAAGACATCATCTCCGAGGATGACGAGGATGATCTGTTGCAGTCGTTGCTGGATACTGAGCCGAGCACCATGAGCGACGTGGAAGCCGCCCAGAAGAACATTGAGCAGGGGAAGGCTCCGGGCGGCGAGGAACAGAGCTCTACCGTAGCACCTACGGCCACTCCGCCGACCACCAATACCGATGCCGCCGATACTGACTATGGTGTCGGCGTTCTTGTTGTGCAGGATGGCCGGTTTCTCTGCGGCACTCGCCTGAAGGGCGGCTCTGTTGGTGGACCGGGTGGGCATATCGAGGCGGGGGAGTCCCCGGAAGATGCAGCCATCCGCGAAACGCGGGAGGAGTTTGGCATCACGCCGAAAGACCTCATGCCGGTAGCCTTCCTGAGTGACCTGAAACCGCCGTACTGCCCGTCCCATGTGTTTCTCTGCACGGATTTTGACGGCAGCATCCGGTGCGCTGATGGCGAGATGACCTCTCCGGGGTTCATCACCGCCGAAAAGGTGGCCGAGCTGTCCACTCAGAATCCGGAACGTCTGTTCCCACCGTTTGCCCAGAGCATCACCACGCTGCTCGACGTTTTATCGTCAAATCCCGGTTTGACATCGGATGCACAAAATGCTAAGATGAAAGATAGGATGGACTTCAACGAAGCCGACCACCCACGGGATGAAAACGGGCAGTTCGCAGAAGGCGAGGGTAGCAGCTCTGGCTCCACCGAAAGCGGGCCTGCGGTATCTCCCGAAGGCGAAAATGTTTCGTGCAAAGGGTTTGCAGACCCCGAAAAGAAAACCGTTCATTTCACCAAGCATGGCGCTGAGTTCGGATTCTCGACAGAAGATGAATACGAAGCGGCTGCGGATAAATTCTTGCAGCAACCATGCGGAGGCGATGTAATCGGCTATAGCACTCCCAAAGGCAAAATCGTCCGTTTCAATGTAAAGACAACGGAATACGCCTCTGGATTTCCGGGCCAGAACATCTGCACCTATATGAAGCCCAAATGCGGTAGCGGTGGCGTAGCCAAGCCTGACACGGCGATGGCCTACTACAACAAGTTCAAGGAAAAGGACGGTGTGTAAGATGTCTACGGTCAAATCTGGTGAAAGCTATATCTGCCCGGTCTGTGGCAAATATACGTTTGAAAGCGCAGGCGAGTTTGACATTTGCCCGGTGTGCAACTGGGAAGATGATCTCGTCCAGCTTGATGACCCGGATGAAGAAGACTGTGCCAACCACATGAGCCTGAACCAAGCCCGTGAGGCATGGAAGAACGGGCAGAAGGTGGAGTGATTGCAATGTACAACTTCATTGCAATCTACCGCATCCTGAGTTATCTGGAACAGGCGCTGGACTATGGCGAACCTGATATGTCGCAGATTTCATCAAGCGCTTTGGGGCTGTCGGCCAACAGATGGCTTGCGCTCCTGCGGTTGCTGGAGGATGCCGGATATATCGAGGTCTTCGGCCATAGAACGAGGATAACCCTTCGTGGACTGGAGCATCTACAACAGAATAGCCTGATGCAGCGAGCCGTAAGCCTCATGTGAGGTTTGCGGCTTTTCTGCTGTGTAAGAGCGATGGGAAACCACCGCTCTTTTTCTTTGCCCGAATTTCCCATCTCAAAAACGGAATGTAGAAAGAGCATGAACAAGGTTACGATTTACAGATATGACGAAAACAAACCCGTGCGCACCCTGAACCTGAACGGCGAACCGTGGTTCGTTCTGCGGGATGTGTGCGAAGTCTTAGGGCTGGGCAACAGCCGTATGGTTGCAGACCGTCTGGACGAGGATGAGAAGGGGGTAAGTCAGATTGACACCCTTGGCGGCGTGCAGAATGCCACCATCATCAGCGAGTCCGGCCTGTACAACGTCATCCTGCGCAGCGATAAGCCGGAGGCCAAACCCTTCCGCAAGTGGGTCACGGCCGTGGTGCTGCCAAGCATCCGCAAGAACGGCGGCTACATTGCCGGACAGGAGGAGCTTTCCCCGCAGGAGCTTATGGCAAAGGCCCTGCTGGTCGCACAGAAGACCCTGACTGACCGCGATGCCCGCATCAAGGAGCTGACAGCGCAGAACCAGATCATGCAGCCGAAGGCCGAGTATTTTGACGAGCTGGTGGCCCGGAACCTGCTGACCAACTTCCGCGAAACCGCCAAGGAGCTGGGCATCAAGGAGAAGGACTTCATCGGCTGGCTGCTCGACCATAAGTACGTCTACCGTGACCAGAAGAACAAGCTGATGCCGTATGCGGCAAAGAACAACGGTCTGTTCGAGGTGAAGGAGGGCAAGGGCCGGCACAATGATTGGGCCGGGACCCAGACGCTCATCACCCCGAAGGGCCGGGAGACCTTCCGTCTGCTGTGCAAGGAACCGGCTGTTTTACCGCAGTTCACCGCATTGTAAACCGACATCAAGGCGATTGTAAACCAGAAAAGAGCCACTTTTCCACCGCAATCACCGAAATGGTCGGAAAACGCAAAGCTAGAAATTGGCTATTTGGGGAATATATCCACCTGTTTTTGGATAAATATTCAAAAATGGCCGAAAACAGGCCAAAATCCGCAGGAACGTCCACCGGACAATCCGGCGGAGCGTCCGACTATAACCGTACCTTACCCAACCAAACCGTAACCTGTTGTCAAATTTTCACTTCGTTCAAATTTGCCAACGGTGCGGGCGCGGGGCCGAGCGTCAGGCAGGGGCTTTTCGCAACTGCCGCAAATAAAGCCATCTAACGGCTTTCAAACCTCTGACACAAAATTATCCCACACGCACATTTGGGACGTTTCTCGGCACTCATCAGAAGTTCTCAGAGGACATTAAGCCATAATCTTAACTGCGGCGGTGCAAATCGCCGCTTTTTTGCTGTTCGGAACCAGAAAAGGAGGCGAAAACAGTGAATGATACCGTCCACGGACACATGGTACAAGACCTGCTCCGCCACCGCTTCGGCAGTCACGATAACCTGATATGCAAATATTCATCCAAGTACCCTGTGCAGGCGGAACGCGAGTTCCAGCGGCTCACCAATGCCTACATCCGTATCTTGAACGAACTGCTGAAGGAGTATCTGCCGGAGATCAGGGACGCGGCCCGCGCAGAGCGTGAAGCTGGTCAGCGCCATGATGACGCTTCGGACCTGATTGCGAAGGTCAAGACGGTTTTCTCCAAGATGACCGTGGAGCTGGAGCGGCGCACCTCTATGTTTGGCCTGCGCAGCAAGATCGAGTCTATGGCAAAGCTCACGCGGAAGTTGAGCATCCGTGAGTGGAAGAAAGCCGTCAAGTCCACGCTGGGCATCGACCTGATGGATGACTACTACACCGGCGAGCTGTACAGAACGATGATGGAACGCTGGGTCGAGGATAACGTGGCGCTCATCAAGACCATCCCGCAGGAAAGTCTAGGGCGTATGCGCCAGATCGTGCTGGAGGGCTATCGGAACGGCGAAACCACGACGGCCATCGTCAAGCAGATTCAGCGGACGTACAGCGTAGACCGGCGACACGCCCAACTGCTTGCCCGCGACCAGATTGCCAAGCTGAACGGTGACATCACCCAGCAGCAACAGCAGGACGCAGGCGTGGTGGAGTACGTCTGGTCAACCTCTGGCGATAGCCGCGTCCGCCCAAGCCATGCTGCGCTGAACCATAAGCGGTTCCGCTGGGATGACCCGCCGGTGGTCGATGAAAAGACCGGGCGGCGCTGTCACCCCGGCAAAGACTACCAGTGCCGCTGCTGCGCACTGCCGGTCTTCAACATCAAAACCGTTGACCTGCCGGTCACGAAAGGGGGCGATGGCCGTGGATGAAACCATCCTGTAAGACCTGAGAGGGGAGTTGTTCAATATGGAAAACGATATGAAGGTTCAGCGCTTTGACAGCCTGCCGCTGGATGCCACCTATTTCACAGATGAGGGCTACCTTGTAGACCATCCCATCGTGACATCGGTGGGCATTTTTGTTTATCACAACCCGGACGGTTCCGAGCGCCGGGAGCTGCGGTTGCCCGAAGAAGTCTTTGCTGAAAAGAGCCTTGCGTCCTACAAGGGGAAGCCCATCATCGTAACGCATGATGCAGGCTACGTTGACACCGACAATGTGAAAGAGGAGAGCATCGGCACGATTTTGTCGGAGGGCTACCGGGACGGCGATGATGTCCGAGCAGAAATCATCGTCCACGACACCGACAGCCTGAAGAAGTACAAAATGCGCGAGTTGTCCTGCGGCTATAACCTGCGTCTGGACGAAACGCCCGGTGTCTGGGAGGGGCAACCCTATGATGCCATTCAGCGGGACATCGGAATCAACCATCTTGCCCTTGTCGATAAGGCGAGGGCTGGTGAACAGGCCCGGCTCAACATTGATGGGCAGGGCCACGACTGCATGAAAGGAGAAAAACTGAACATGGAAAACACCACCAAGAGAACTGATGGCGCTCCCACCCCGGAGGAGCTGGCCGCTGCTGTGGAGGCGTTCAAGAAACGCCGTGCAGAGCGTTCTGGTGCTGCGGCCGACGGCGGTATTACCGCAGAGCCGCCTGCGCAGACCGCCGGTGCTGCTGAAGGCGAACAGCCGGATGCAGTTCAGCAGGTCAAAGACCGCCGTGACCGCCGCGATTCTGAGGGCGACCCGGCAGATATGCCCGGCGCAATGGGCGTGATCGCGCAGCAGGACGAGGACATCGACACCCTGCTGGGAGTTATCGACGTTCTGAAAGCTGCTGGTACGACCACTGACGGCGCTGAGGGCGACTGCGGCGGCACTCAGACCGATGGCGACGGCGATGAAGGCAACGCCGATGAGGGCGGCGACGCCGCGCAGGATAAGAAAGACCACGCAGACTCCGCCAATGACTTCCGCGAGCTGCTGCGCGTTGTCCGTGTCGGCGACCGCCTGAACATGGATGGTCTGGAAGCCATGAGTGTCAAGGATGCCAAGAAGGCCGTTCTGGGCAAGCTGAAGCCCACCCTGCATCTGGACGGCAAGAGCGCCGCCTACGTCAACGCAGCGTTTGACATGGCCGTTTCCGAGATGAAGGAGCGCAAGGATACCAACTATCAGCGTTCCCAGATGATGCACGGCGATGGCAAGCCCCCTGTGAAGCAGACCAGCTCCGCTTCCGAGGCCCGCCAGCGCATGATCGACCGCAGAATGAAGAAGGAGGAAAAGTAAGATGGGTGTTCAGAAAACCTACGGCTATGCAACCAGCAAGGGCGTTGCAGGTGGCATCTACGATATGTTCCACTACCCGGTGGACTCCCGTTTCAATGAGGAGGCGACCGGCAAGCTGCATTTCGGTGTTGGTGTTGTCACCGGCAAGGTCCCGGGCAGCAGCGTTGCGCTTCCGACCAGCGCAAGCACTGCTGATAACTTCGAGGGTGTTGTCATCAACGGTTTCGACCGCCAGCAGGATTTGGAGGGGAAGCTCTACGTCCTGAACAACCAGAACGTCGGTGTCATGCGCCGTGGCCGCGTTTGGGTACGTCTGGCGACCGGCGCTGCACCCGCCTATGGTGATGCCCTGCACATGATCGTGGAAGGCGATGAGGCAGGCTGCTTCGCAAAGGAGGGCGGCATCGCAATTCCCGGTCGTTTCATCGGTGCGGCCAGCAATGGCGTTGCGCCGGTGGAGCTGTACGGCGTTCCTGCCGCGAGCGGCGCTGACGGTCACGCTGCATCCACCGACGATGCCAAGCCTACTGTCTGAGAGAAGGAGGACAAAATCAGATGAACACTAACCAGAAATCCATGAGATACGACCAGAACGACTACAACGCTCTGCTGCACTCCGAGATTCCGGCCGCTCTGGTCGAAATTCCGCAGATGAACTTCGATGATGCCAGCGATGCCTCCGTGTTCTTCGCCCGCGAGCTGGATTACGTCAAGTCTCAGTCCTACGATGTGGAGTACCCGGAGTTCACCGCGCTGAAGCTGTTCCCGATGTCCAGCGAAATCAACCCCGGTGCCGAGACCGTCACCTACTACAGCTACGATAAGACCGGCATGGCGAAGATTATCAGCAACTATGCCACCGACCTGCCCCGTGCTGATGTGAAGGGCAAGCCCACCACCGCCATCATCAAGTCTCTGGGTGACAGCTACGGCTACTCCGTTCAGGAAATGCGTGCCTCTGCTATGGCAGGCAAGTCGCTGGATGCCCGCAAGGCTGAGTCCGCCCGCTATCAGATCGACTACCTGAACAACAAGATCGCGTGGAACGGCGATGCCGAGACCGGCCTGCGCGGCGTTCTGTCCAAGGACAACGATGTGCCGCTGTACGTCCCTGCGGCCGGCGCAAAGGGTTCTACCAAGTGGGCAGACAAGACCGAGGACGAGATTCTGGCCGACATCACCGGTATGCTGAAGCAGGTCGCCCGCACCACCAAGAAGGTGGAGAAGCCGGACACTCTGGCCCTGCCTTCCGAGGCGTATATCGAGATTCAGAACCGTCGTATCGAAAGCACTGCCACCACCGTGCTGAAGTACGTTCAGGACAATATCAAGGATATTGCCCGTATCGTCTCCTGCCCGGAGCTGGACCCCGACAGTGTGGATACCAACCCCTATGCGGCAGAAAGCGATGGCAAAGGCGTTGCGCTGCTGTTCAAGAACGACCCCCGCAAGTTCACCATCGAGAACCCGCTGTCCTTCATGCAGTATCCCGTGCAGCCTGAAGGTCTGGAGATGGTCGTTCCCTGCGAGGCCCGCACCGCAGGCGCTATCATCTACTACCCTATGTCCATGCTGATTGCTACTGGCATCTGCTGATTCACCTGTGGAGCTGCCGTACGTTTGTGCGGCGGCTCCTATCTTTTTGTAAAGGAGCCATGATATGAAACTGAAGAATATCGGAAACAAAATCATCAGCATCGGCGCTACCGTGATCCTGCCGGGTGAAGCCAAGGAAGTCACCGGCTATGATGACAACGAAATCGTGAAGTTCTTCATCAGGCAGGGAAACCTGTCCGAGGTCAAGAGCCGCACTGCTGCGAAGGAGAAATAAGTCATGGAAGATGCCGTCAGAATTTTCAGGCTGGTTGCCGCCGAGTTCGACGCGCTGAACGATGAGACCGTTGAGGCATGGCTGAACCTCACAGAGCCGCTCATCAGCAAGAAGGTGTTCGGGAAGCTGTATGACCAAGCCATCGCACTCCTGACGGCACATCGCCTGAAAATGGCCGGCTATGGCAACAACCAGTACGGAAGCGTAGGCGACGCTCTGCGCGTTGGAAGCTACACTGAAGGCGAAACGTCTGTCAGCTTCAACGTAAATCAGGGAACCAACCTGATGGCAGATGCCGAACTGGCGCTGACTCCCTATGGTCTGGAGTATTTGACGCTGCGGCGGCTGGTCGTGATCTCGATTCGCTCAGCGGGTGAGTGCCGATGACTGGCGGGTGGGACCGGCTGACCCCGGAAGGGGAAAAGTTCTTCCGCCAAATTGATGAGCTTCAGGACAAGGAAGTTTTTGTTGGATTTCAGGCTGGCAAGGTCACAGACGACCGGGGCGTTGATATGGCTCAAATAGCTATGTGGAACGAACTGGGAACTTCGACCGCGCCGTCCCGGCCATTTCTGCGAAAGAGCGTTGATGAGAATGCTAACCCCATCAATGCCATGTGCGCACAGCAGCTAAAGGCTATTACTGCTGGCGGAACGGCCGAGCAAAGCCTGAAGCAAATTGGTGTATTCGGCGTGGGCTTAGTTCAAGAGAAAATCGAGAGCGGCAGCTATGAACCGAACGCGCCCTCCACCATCCGCAAGAAGAAATCGGACAAACCGCTGATCGACACCGGCAGAATGCGGCAGTCCGTCAAATACGTCATTCGCAAGAAAGGAAGTGGTTGATATGGGGCTGGGCATTTTTCGCAGAGCATTTGTTGTGCGTCGCTTCGGCGAGGAGAACATTGTCGATGGTTATGGGGTTTCCGGGTATAAAGACTTCATCACGTCCCTGAATGTTCAGCCGCTCTCCAAAGATGAGCTTCAGGCGCTCCCGGAAGGTGAGAACACCGTAAAGCGCATGAAGGCTTTCGGTGATCTCGTTTTCCATACCGCAGACCGCTCTGTCGGCCGCAGAGCCGACTGGCTTTTCTATCAGGGGCGGATGGACCCGGAAGGACACTGGTATGAATGTGTCAGCTCGCTGGGGTGGGACCACACGATGGTGGGTCACTGCCGCAGCGAGTTTGTTCAGGTTTCAGCAGCAGAGGCCAACCGTATGCCGCGCCCTGAAATCCGAGCAGATGGGAAAGGTGGGTATTGCTGCGTATGACGCTTTCTGAACTGAAGAAGCTGCTTGTGCAGCTCACCCAAACGTACTTTGCTGGAGCAACCGTGACGTATGCCAAGCAGAGCTTTGTAGCAAAGCCCGGCAGTCCGCTGGTCACGCTGACCACCGGCTCCGTCAACCGGTCGAGAAACCCGCCGGTCAAAATCATTGAAGGCACACCGGTAGCCTTTTATCCTGCATCTGTTCCTGTGCAGATTGATCTGTTCACGCATGGCAGGCAGGAAGAAGTGGCACCGGGCTTCACCCCCATTGCCGAAAACACGGCTGAAGATGATATGCTGGCCTTTGAGAGTTTCCTGAACTCCCCGTTCGTAACACAGTGGTGTCACCAGCATGACATCGCCATTGTCGTTCCTACGGCAGTTCAGGATTTGACCGATTTGGTGCATGATACCAACTACGAGTTCCGGGCAATGCTGGAAATCGCGGTTTATTTCACCATGACGGCCATCGGCATTACCGGAACGCTGGACATCGACAGCGTGAAGCATTCCGATGGCGAAGATGACATCCAAGCTGATGATGTCATCAACATTGAGCCGCAGGTAACCCCGACACCCAGCGGTGGCGGCAGTTCGGAGATGACTGCCCATGAGGGCGAATATTTCACGAATGCCGAGATAAATAATCGACCCGTAAAGGAGGAAAAAGATATATGAGCAATAGCCTCGATAGGATTTGTACCGTTGACATTTCGCTGGCGTCCCCCATCTCCAACGATGCCAACTTCGACAATATCCTGATTCTGGGTCCGGCCCCTGCAAATCCGACTGAAGATGTGCCTGCCGTTGGCGTGTACAACAGTCTGGAGGAGCTGACGGCGCTGGGCATCATCGCCACCGGCGAACGCGCTGACCCTGTTGGCGTAGCTGCGCGGGTGGCTTTTTCGCAGTCTCCCAGACCCCACGAGGTCTATGTTGCCTTTATGGGCGACATCGTGGACAAAGAGAGCGAAAACGCTGCATTGCAGACCGTAAGCGCCGTTCTGGAGAACGCGCTGGCCGTCAATGGCTGGTACTGCATCTGCCCGGTCGGTCTGGCAGATGAAAAAGTCAAGGAAATCATCCAGTGGACCGAAACCCAGAACAAGCTGTGCGGCTACATCGACAAGGACCCGGATAAACCCATTGTGGATGCCGGCCTTTATCTGCGCAGCTTCCCGTTCTTCCCGAAAGAAACGGCAGACCAGTTGGAGAACGACATCCCGGCTGAGAACCTGTACGGCATGGCTGTAGCTGCGGCCGTCAAGGCGATGAACTACCACGCCGGTCAGGAAACGTGGGCGCTGATGCCGCTTGCGACCGTTTCTCCTGCAAAGCTGACCAGCACGTTTATCAAGAAACTGGAGGCTGCAAATTTCAACTACGTCATTACCGTGGCATCCAAGAACATCACGCAGGGCGGCAAGACCGGCGGCGGTGAGTGGATTGATGTTATCCGCTTCCGCGACTGGCTCCAGAACGATATGCAGGTTCGTGTCGTGAACCTGCTCATCGTCAACCCGAAGATTCCCTACACCGACAACGGCATCGGCCTTGTTGAGAACCAGATGCTTGCATCCCTGAAGGACGGCCAGAAGTACGGCGGCATTGCTCCTACGGAGTATGATGCAGACGGTAATGCTATTCCGGGCTACACCACGTCTGTGCCACTGGCAGCAGACCTGACCAGCGCCCAGAAGGCATCCCGTATCCTGAAGGACTGCAAGTTCTCTGCCCGCATTGCTGGTGCTATCCATGTGGTGGAAATCAAGGGTTGCCTGACCTACGAGAAGCTGTAATGGAGGGAAAGTAAATGTCCAGCAAGATCAAGACCTACAACCCGAAGGAAGTTATCGTCACCTGTGGTACGCACATTGTCACCGGCTATGCAGATGACAGCTTCATCAGCATTGAGCCGAACGGCGACGGTATTACCAAAAAGACCGGCTGTGACGGCGAAATTGCCCGTTCAATTTCGCCGGACAACACCTACAAGGTCAAGCTCACCCTGTTGCAGACCAGCGACAGCAACTCGTACTTCTCCGGTATGGTCGATCTCGACCGCGACACCGGCAACGGTCTGTTCCCGATTCTGATTAAGGACCTGAAGGGCGGTCTGGTGTTCAGCACGGAAGCTGCATGGTGCGTGAAGAAAGCACCCGTCACTCGCGGCAAAGAGACCAACAACCGTGAGTGGGAGCTTGACACCGGCGATGCCACCATGAACGAGTAAGGAGGACGCCGATGAATAACCTGAAGCAGCTCGAAACCCGCGAAGTAACCGTGGGTGAAAACATCTTCTACATCCGTCCGCTTCCGGCGTTCAAAGCGGCGAATATGACCGGCGAACTGGCAGCGCTCGTTCTGCCGCTCGTATCTGGCCTTGCACCGATGCTGTCTGCCGTGGATACGGAAAAGGAGGGTAACGGTCTGCTCGACATCAAGGTAGAAGATGCAGCTCCCGCGATTGCGGGGGCTTTCTCTTCGCTCGATGGCGATAAGGTCGAGAAAATCCTGAAGCACCTGCTGATCGCGGGCAGCAACATCTCGGTGGAGCAGCCGGGCGAAAAGGTGCGCCTGCTTACGGAAGACCTTGCCAACGAGGTGTTCTGCACCGATGTGCAGGATATGTTCATTCTGGCGTTTGAGGTCATCCGCACCAACTACAACGGTTTTTTCAAGAAGCTCGGCGACCGATTTGGCAAAGTCGCCGAGTGGGCGGAGAGGACGATGGCTCAGGCCCGGAGCGCTACGGCGACCTCGACCTCAGCGGTTTCACAGAGCTTGAGCTGAGAATGTATATCCTCATCAAGGCCCGGCTGGCATCCATGTGGGAGCTGAAGAACTGCTATACACTGGACGAAGCTCTGAAGCTCTATGCGCTGTACCGCATGGAGCAGGACGTGGAGGCCGGCCGGGTAGAGGATATGGCTAAGGAGGTGAGCTGACCAGCATGACCATAAGAGACATCGGCATTCTGTTTGGCTACAAGGTCGATGAATCCTCCGAGCGAAAGGTAGAAGGCAGCATCAAATCGCTGAAGTCGATGGCCTCCAAGGTTCTCGGCGCGGTTGGCATTACGCTGTCCGTGGCCGGTGCCAAGAAAGCCATTGACGGCTGCGTAGAAGTTGCATCCTCCGTTGAAGAAATGGAGAACAAGTTCAACGTGGTCTTCGGCGATATGCGGAATGAAGTCAATAAATGGGCGCAGGAATACTCCGATGCCATTGGCCGCAACAAAAACGACATCAAGACCTACCTTGCCGATCAGCAGAACTTGCTGGTCGGCTTTGGCATGACCCGCCAAGCTGGCGCTGAAATGGCCGAGCAGATGACCTCGCTGGCCCTCGACCTTGCCTCGTTTGGTAACATGGACGAAACAGCGTCCGTAAACGCCATGACGAAGGCTGTCATGGGTGAGTCTGAAGCCGCCAAGACGCTGGGTGCGGTCCTGAACGACAGCACCAGAGCGCAGGCGATGGCTACGCTGGGCCTGAAGGGAACCTACGATAAGCTAGACCAGCTCACGAAGATGCAGGTCAACTATCAGGCTATTCTCCAGCAAAGCCCGGATGCCATTGGCGACTGCCAGCGCAGCCTCGACAGCTACGAAAGCACCAAAAAGCGGTACATCGCCAAGCTGAAGGAAATCAAAACGATAGTCGGCCAGTTCTTCCTGCCGACCTATCAGAAGATTCTGGGCATTGGAGCAAAGGGTCTGACGATGATTCGTGACTGGCTCCAGAAGCTCACCGACCTTACGGATAAGCTTGGCGGCTCACAGCGTGTGCTGTCTGTTCTGGCTGCGGCGTTCACGGCCATGCTCGTGGCGATGAACCTCAAGAAAATCGGAGCGGCCATAACCGGCTTTACGAAGCTGGCACGGGCAATAGGACTGGGCCACGGAAAGGCGCTGGCCTTTTTTGCGGTCTTCCTGTTGCTGGCCCTCGTGATTGAGGACTTCATCTCGTTCATGCGGGGCGACAAAAGCCTGCTCGGAACCATGCTCGAACGAGCTGGCGTAGACTGCGAAAAGCTGCGCCAGAACATCGTCGGAGTATGGACGAAGATCAAGCAGGCCATCGGCTACATCGGCGAAGGTATCCGTAATGTGGTTGTTCCCATATTTGAGGGCATCCGAACTGCGGCGGTGGTGGCGTTTGAGGAGATACAGCAAGCCGTAGCCAAGGTAGCCCCCGGTATCGCTCAGTTCTTCAAGGAATTGTCGAGCGGGAAGGTTGATAAGAAAAAATGGACAGACATCGGTGAATCCATCGGCAGAATTGCCGTGGGCGTGGTGGCTGTCATAGCCGCTGTCAAGGGCATCTCGGCTATCTTTGGCGTGATTACAACCGTTATTTCTGTTGTGAAAGCGGTCATTTCCGTTATTAAGCTGGCCTTTGTTGTTGTAAAGAGCATCATCACCGTTATCAAGGTGGTCGGTGCGGTAATCTCTGTTCTTGCCAGCGCCTTCGGCCCGGTCATTCTGGCAATCGCCGCTGCAATCGCAATCGGCGTTTTGCTGTGGAAGAACTGGGACAAGATTCGTGAGGCAGCAGGCAATCTGCTGGAAGGCATCAAGGCTACGATTGGCAACGTCCGCGATGCCATTGTGACGGGCATCCAAGCGGCCATCGACTGGATAACATCTCTCCCGGCTGAAGCCCTGAAGTGGGGCTCCGACATCATCGACGGCATCGTATCAGGCATCCAGTCTGCGGTAGGTCGTGTAGGCGAGGCTGTAAAAGGCGTAGCCGATAAGATCAAGTCGTTCCTCGGCTTCTCGGAGCCGGAGGATGGCCCCCTGAGCGACTTCCACACCTATATGCCGGACATGATCGACCTGATGGCATCGGGCATCACTTCCGGCAAGAAGAAGGTGAAGGATGCACTGGAAGGCATGACCGGCGAAATGTCGGTCATCGCCAAGGCCAATGTGGTTTCCAAAGCTACCGGGCGGGGCGCAACCGGCAGAACGACCGGTGGACGCACTGTGACCCAGAACGTAAACATCAACAACCAGTTCAACGGCGACCGCGCCGGGCAGCAAAAGAGTTCTGAGGCTATGGATAAGGCCGCAGGCGATGCTACCGGCGAGATGGCCCGTGCGCTGGCATTTGCAAAGTAGGTGAGAGTACATGGCAAGAGCAAAACAGCCCGTCAGCGTCGATGACATCGAGTTTGATGCCCTGATCGACTCCGAAGAAGGCTATGAAGCGGATGTGCCTGAGTACCCGACCGAAAAGGGCTTCAGTGTAAGCGACACCATCGTGCTGAAAGCCGACACCCTGAACATGACGCTCTATGTGACCGATACGCCGGTGACATGGCGGAAACGTACAGGCTCCGGCCCCGGAAAAACGGAGGGCGTTGTTCGTCGGCTGAAGGACCTGTATTTCGCCAAGAAGATTCTCGAAGTCACGACCACTGACTGCGTGTATTCCAACATGGTGATTACAAGCATGAACATCAAGAAGTCTGTGGAGGTCGGCTACGCCCGTGAGATTCCGATAGCCTTCAAGAAGATCGAGGTGACGGAAACAGCCACCGCAGAAATACCGGCCAGATACGGCAAGTCGGGTAAAACAGGGAAAGCCGCTGGAAAAGCAAGCACAACCGCCGCAAGCACGGCGGGAAGCAGCTCATCCAGCGGTTCTTCGTCTGGTTCGTCCAGCTCCAGCAGGAGTTCTGTTCTCTATAACGCTGCCAGCAGCTTCGGCCTGCTGGGATAAGGAGGGCGTTCGTGGACTACTTCGTTATCGAAGTCCCGGACATGAACGACAGCGTTGTGAAGGTTTCCCTCCAAAGCAGGCTGTATCAGCTGCGTTTCACATGGAATGACACTGGCGGCTATTGGATGTTCGGGGTGATGGACTCGCTCGGAACGCCCATGCTGCTCGGTGTCAAGATGGTTCCGCAGTTTCCGCTCAACCTGCTGTTCGGCCGGGATGATATGCCCAGCGGCATCTTCGCTGTCCTGACCGAAAAGGAGAGCGTTGGTCGGCAGGATTTTGCCGATGGGACTGCTCGTTTTGTGTTTGTCCCGGCATGACGCTGGAACAAATCATCCGGTAAAATCAATTCTCATTTTGAACAAATATCTGAGGGTGGGTTTGACAATTCGTTCTCAGAAGGTTCCAGACAAATTTCCATATACTTTTACTGGTAAAGTCCGGGTTTAATCAGAGCCTTTTCAGAGGTTTTGGGATGAATGCCGTTCAAAATGGCCGATTTTACATGGAATCCGTTGGATTGTCCGCCGGACAGTCCTTGGACTGACCAAAACGGGAAACTTTCGCAAAACGCTCATATCATTGGTCACTTTCATTGCATTACCAGAACGGTAAGTTAGAATGAAGATGTGAACCGGGCAAACAAAAAAGAACCAGCGGCTCGCCCTCACAAAGCACCGCTGGTTCCTACATCTTGCCCGGAACAATCCTGAGAAGTTCCGTTGACACGATTATATCATGTCAGCGGGCTTCTTGCAAGATAAAGGAGTGTGCTGATATGAGTGCTATGGACCTTGAGCGCGAGGTCATCCGTATGGGCGATGTCGGTGTCGCTATCGACATGGTAGACAGCAACCTTGCGGATGGCAAGCTGGAGCAGGCTGAACGTGCCGTTGTGATTCTCCGGGAAATCTTCAAAGCCCGCAATGACGGGCTGCGAAACAGCTTCTACGGAGGTGGGCGGAATGCGTGACAACTGCGTGATTTTCACGACACCGGAACGTCAGGAACTCCGGGTCGTGTTTGACCCGGACGGAACCCCGTTCTTCTGCGGGCCTGATCTCGCTGCGATTGCCGGGTATGAGCAGCCGAGGAAAGCCGTCACCGGCGGCAACAAGGGAGTGAACCGTATCGACTCCGTGCTTCGGAAGGTGCCTTGGGACAACGGGATGCGGAAAGGCCGCTGCGAGTTCACCTGCTTCAGTGCTGAGAACGCCGTGAAGCTCCTGTGCCGCAGACCGGCTCCGTATGCGGCGATTCGCTGGCTGGAGGATGAGGTCATCCCGAAAACACAGGAAATGGGCGAGGAAGTTGCGCGGGCTTACCCCGGATGGAACAAGCCTCCCCAGCAGAAGGAAAAGCAGGAGCAGGACGTAACGATTGTGGAAGTCCATCCAAAGCGGTTTCTGGAGCAGGTTCCGGCAGATGGCGGGTCGCTCATCGAAAGACTGGACAATATCATCTTGGAATGCGTTTTGCTGAAGAAGGAAATCAGCAAGGCAAAGTAAGAAACCTTTATGGGCTGCGGAAACGCAGCCTTTTTTGTTGCCATCGAAAGGGGAGGATGCTGTGAAGAATTTTGACAGGCAGTACCGCTTATCCGCTGGAAAGGCAGGCTCGACCGGATTTGAAATAGGCGGCGGCAAGCGACCGCTGCACGTTTCGTTCTCAGTGGAAAAGGCTGACACCAACAGCCAGAACACGGCAAAAGTGACCATCTGGAACCTGAGCGATGAACATCTCGCAGAATTGAGTAAAAATGACTGCGTGGTCGTGCTCCATGCAGGGTATGGCGACACCCGTCCGCTCATCTTCACCGGCGTAGTCACATTTGCTACGACAAAAGCTGACGGAGCTGACAGGGCAACGGAGATCGAGCTGGTGGATAACCGCATTGAAGTCCGCGACACCTACGTTTCCGTAAGCTATGCCGGGGCTGTAAACTGCAAGACCCTGATACAGGACACCGCAGACCAGATGGGCGTGACGGTTTCTTTCTCCTACAACGCAGAGTTCAAGGACATCCCGAATGGCTACAGCTATGTTGGCCCGGCAAGAAATGTGCTGACGAAAGCCTGCGAAACCAGCGGATTGACGTGGAGCATCAACAACGGCGTCCTACAGGTCAAAAAGCCGGGCGATACCATGAGCCGCGAGGTGTATGAGCTGTCGGCAGAAACCGGCCTGCTGGGCCTCCCTGAGCGTGTCCAAATCTCCAACGAGGACAAGGGGTACAGCTACGGCTGGGACGTGGAGTACCTGATGAACGCCGCCATCGGTCTGGACGATTATGTGTATCTGAATAGCAAGATGGTCAAGGGGTATTTCCGGGTCTACTCCGTCAGGATTGAGGGCGACAACATGGAAGGTTCATGGAGCTGTACAGCTCGTCTGCTGGAGGTGAAGCAAAAATGATGCAGGAGTTTGTTGACCAGATCAATAAGACTGCTCGCAGCGCAACAGACGATATGCACACAGCTTTGCCGGGCGAGATAAAAAGCTACGACCCGGGCAAGGGCGTCGCCACCGTGTTGCCGAAAGCAAAGTTCACAAAGCCAGATGGCAGCACGATGGACTTCCCGGAAATCTCCGGGGTCCCGGTTATGTTTCCGCAGAGCAAGAACGTCACGATTGCATGGCCCATTAAGAAGGGCGATGGATGCCTGCTGGTTTTCAGCGAACAGGCGCTCGATTACTGGATGTACGGCAAGGAAACTGACACCAAGCTGAAGTTCGACTTGACCAACGCCATTGCCATTCCAAACCTCACATCTGGCGGCAACAGCACCATGCAGCTCGCCTGCGATGAGGATGCCGTAGCCATTGCCGCAGGCGACACAAAAGCCAAAATCACGCCCAAGACCGCAGAACTGACTCTCGGTTCGGCCAAGGTCAAAGTGGAGCCGAGCCTTGTGCAGATCACAGTCGGCGGCACGGTGCTGGCAATTTCGCCCGACGGCGTGGACATCACCGGAAAGCTCACGGTCAAGGGTGGCATCACCGCAAGGGATGATGTCAAGGCATCCAACGGCAGTATCAGCCTTGCAAACCACGTCCACAGGGGCGACAGCGGCGGCATGACCGGGAAGCCGCAGTAAAGGAGGGAAAAGCGTGATAGACCTGAAGCTCGATGCCACCGGGGACTTAGAACTCTCGGCGGCAGGCGACATTTCAGCTACGGACAGCATCGTACAGGCTGTCCGTATTCGTTTGTTCTGGTTCTTTGGAGAGTGGCGGCTGATGCCTTCGCTCGGCTTTCCATACTTTGAGAATCTGCTGGTCAAAAATCCAAATGAATCCAAACTCCGGCATCTTATCCGGGAAACCGTGATGTCAGTTGACGGAGTGACGGATGTATCGGAAATTCTGTTCAACATCGACAAGAAAAGCCGTAGGGCATCCGTGGGGATCACGTTTAACACAGATGAGGACAGCTTTAGAGAGGAGGTCAAAATCCCGTGGCAAAATATGGCCTGACCCCGCAGGGGCCAAATCCGAAACGCCTTGATGTCATCCTTGAGGATATGCACAGCAAGATGACAGACCGCCTCGGCGTAAATACCCGGCAGAACCCACAGTCTTTGCTGAATCACATTCTGACCAACGTCGCAGATGAGATTGCAGAGCTGTGGGAATTTGGCGTAGATGTGTACCACTCGCAGTACACATCCAGCGCCACCGGCGTAAGTCTGGACTATGCTGCACAGTTTGGCGGCTCCACCCGTGAAATGGCAGCGAAGTCCTATTACAGCATCCTCTGCACGGGTTTGGACGGAACAACCATTCCGGCAGGAACGGTGATTGCATCCGACACAAACCCGGCGACCAGTCTGACAGCTACCGCAGATGCAACCATCACGAGATCGGCTTTCAACAAGGCCACCGTCATTCTTGCATCACCGGCGGCTACAACGGCCCTTGGGGTGGCTCTTAACGGAAACCTATACACCATCACCCCTGACCCCAAACAAAGCACCAGCGAAGCCCTAGAGGCTCTGGGAACAGCCATCACGGATAAGGACTTCCATGTGACGGTCATCAACGACACCATCGTGATCGAGGCGGTCGATGAAACCAGCTCCAATACGCTGGTCCTGTCAGAAAACCTGACCACTGCTTCTGTGGGCAGCATCGTCACATTTGAGACTGCCGAGCCGGGCGACATCTTCATTCCGAACGGCGTAATCACGAAGATCACGAAAGCTGTTCCGGGCATGGAGTCCGTGGTCAACGTGGGAAGCTATGTTGCCGGTCAGCTCGCAGAGAGTGATGTGGAGTTCAGAAAGTCCTACACGAACAAAATCTACAACCGCTCGTCTGCCATGCTGGAAAGCATCAAGAGCGCCATCCTGAAGAATGTGCAGGGTGTGGTGAGCGTAGCTCCCTATGAAAACTGCACAAATGAAGTCGATTCTGCCGGCCGGTGGCCGCACAGCATCGAAGTTGTAGTCGAGGGCGGCGACGCAACGGAAATTGCCCAGCAAATCCTGAACACAAAGGCAGGCGGCATCAATACTTTCGGCAGCGTAGAAACCACCCTGCATGGCGTTTACGGCGAAGACATCGTGGTGCGCTTCAACCGGCCGACGTACGTCAAGGTCTGGTTCAAGGTTGGCGTCACTCTGAGCCCGAACACAAATCCGCCTACCAACTATGTCGAGCTTGTCAAAGAGCAGATTCTGGAGAAAATGAGCGCACTGGGGGCGGGCGAGAACGTCATCCCGCAGAAGTTCAACCTTCAGGTGTCTGGCATCGACTACATCGACGTATGGTTGTTTGCAACACCGAATGACGGCGATATGCCCACTGGCTACACCCAGCGCAGCGTGTCCATCTCGGCACGGGAGCGGGCCGTTACGGACGAAAACAGGATTGAGGTGGTCATGGATGGCTGATTACGTCCAGAAGCTCCGGGATGATCTTGTGGAGCAGTTCAAGGGCAAGCCGGTCATCGACGCGCTCATGGAGGCCGTTGGTGATGAGCTGAACGAGGTTCGACAGTTCTACGAAGACCTGCGCGACAAGCGGAATATCCAGACCGCAGTTGGGAAGCAGCTTGATGGCATCGGCGACAATGCGGTTCTGACCCGCCTTGAAGCCGGTGCTTTGGCCTGCGCCAAAGAATCTGTGTATGTACTGGATGATGATGCCTACCGGACGTACCTGATATACAAAATCTGGAAGAACACCAACAACTGCACCTACTATGACATCATCCGGGCGTTCAAAATGTTTTGGGATAAGCCCCTGCATTACCGCGAGGACCCGGCCATCCCGGCCACCATGATTTTTGAAACCGATGCCCTGACACCGGAGGCTGACGTTTCAAAACTGCTGAACGCTCCGTTCATCAAGGCGGCGGGTGTGGCAATTCTGGTGGTGGCGAACACCGCGGCTCCTGAAATGGTCGCAGATGTGCCGGTCGAGGGCATTCTGGGCCGGGGCTATACGACAACGACCCTGCCGGAGATTGAAACCGGCGAAGCATTCATCGACACTGTGCTGCCGGTCCCGGCTGCACAGAACATCACGCAGACAAAACTGCCTGAACTTGAGGAGGATGAGTTATGAGCTACTATGGCTTTGTTGTTACTGACAGCGGCCGAGAGCTGATTGCCAAGCTGGTTGCCGGGCAGCAGCTCCCGATTTCCAAGATTATGGTGGGCAGCGGCACTATCCCGGATGATGTGAAGCCGGCCACGATGACCGCGCTGGTGGAGCCGGTAGCCGCTGGCACATCGACCGCGCCGGTCTATGATGGAGCCAGCGTCCGCATGATCGTGGAGTACCGCTCCGACCTGAACGGCGGTCTTGACCACGGATTTTGGCTCCGGGAGTTCGGCGTGTTCGCATTTGACCCGGACAAGGGCGAAGTCCTCATCTACTATGGCACGCTGGGTGACTACCCGCAGTACGTCAGCGCTGCATCCAACACCGGCGTAGATGTCCGCCGCTTCCCGGTGTGCATCGTCATCGGCGAAGGGCTGGGAGTCACCGTAGACTACAAATGCGAGGCGTGGATGACGGCGGAAGATGTGGAACAGTACTGCTCGGTCACGATGCTCCCGGCATTCCTGAAGGAAGCGCAGAAGCTCGTAGATGCCCACAACGACGATGAGGAGGCCCACCACTCCATCCAGAACAGCATCTCCGACGTGTCCGCCCGGCTGGCTCTGCTGGAGCTGATGATCAATACCTCCGTCACCGGCAATCCGTTCACGGTCACATTTGAGACGCTGGACGGCTTGACCGTTGCCGGCGTTTGGAACGCCGATCTGGCAAGGATTGAATTTTGAGTAAGGAGGTGAATTTCTATGGCAAAAGTAAAACTGAGTACGAAAGCTGTTGGCAGCATTGTCAAAATCGCCGTGGACGGCAAGGACTACGACTGGCTGGTGGTGCATCAGGGCTTGCCCGGTAATGTCTATGATGCATCCTGCAACGGTACTTGGCTGCTGATGAAGGATGCATCAGCAGCCAAGTCCAGATTCGGCGACGGTAACGGTAACTCGTACAAGGATTCAGGCATCCACACCTACCTGAACAACACGTTCTACAGCCTGATCGATTCCGATATTCGGAACGCTATCAAGCAGGTCAAGATTCCGTACCAGAACGGCACTGGTTCCGGCGGTAGCCTTGCCACCGGCTCCAATGGCCTGAGCACGAAAGTATTCCTGCTGTCTGGTTATGAGGTTGGCTGGACGACCAGCGACAACAGCTCTTTCCCCAAGGATGGTGTTCGGCTGGCGTACTTTGGCAACAGCTCCGGCGGTAACAGCAAGCGTATCGCATACAACGGCAGCTCCGCTGACAACTGGTGGCTGCGCTCTCCGAACACCAACCACGGCAGCCTCGTCTGGGGTGTCAAGTCGGATGGCTCTTTCAACTTCTGGCAACACTACAATTCCATCAGTGTTCGCCCCGCTTTCATTCTTCCCCCTACACTCGTGGTCTCTGACGACGGCACGGTCTCGACTAACACTGCGCCCTCGACTCCGGGGAGCATCTCCGTTCCTTCGTCCATCATGGGCGGCACGAACATCTCGATCTCGTGGGCAAAAAGCTCTGATGCAGAGAGCAACCTCGACGGGTACAAGGTAGAGCGTTCGACCAACGGCGGCAGTTCGTGGAGCCAGATTTATCAGGGTACGGCCACCAGCACCACGAATAATGTCGCCTTCGGCACCACGTCCGTGATGTACCGCGTCAAGGCATACGACACCGAGGGTCTGGAGTCTGGCTGGCGCACCAGTTCGCAGGTAACGGTGGTCAACAACAACGCCCCGTCTGCGCCGCCGTCCATCGCGGTGCCGAATGATGTCAAGGGCGGCAGCACGCTGGTGATCTCGTGGACTGCGGCCAGTGACAGCGATGGCAACCTGAGCGGCTACATTCTGGAGCGCAGCACCAACGGCGGTAGCACCTACACGCAGGTGTACAAGGGCAATGCTTTGACCTACACCGACACCATCACCAAGGGCTGGTCCACCGTGATGTACCGTGTCAAGGCGTATGACAGCTACAATGCGCAGTCCGGCTACACCACCTCCACCAAGCGCATGGTCGATAACAACACCGCCCCGACGATCACGACCTCCAGCGCGGCCAGCCTCGGCACCAAGTCCAGCGGCTTCACCATCTCGTACTCCGTGGATGATAAGGACGCAGGGGACACCCTGACCGTCACCGAAAAGCTGGACGGCACGACCAAGCGCACCTACACCGCGACCCGCAAGACCACCAACAGCTTCGCCGTCACCGGTGAATATTTCCAGAAAATTACGAACGGCAGTCACACCATGACCGTTACCGTGACCGATGGCAAGGCCACCGTGACCAAGACGTTCACCTTTACGAAGGCCGTCACCGCCGCCAGCATCACGCTGGCGAAGCCGATGGAGGCGGATGCCCAGATCACGCTCTGCGCCATCACCGTCGGCGGTCTGATTCCCGCCGACGCTGTGTTCAAGGTGGAGGTCACGAACAACGGCAAGGACAGTTCGCCGGTATGGGAGGACGCCACCACCGAGGCCCGGAATGGCTGGAACCATTTGTTCACGAACCAGACTGCGGCCAACGGCTTTGCATTCAATTTCCGCGTCACCGCAGAGCGCGGCGCAAGCGGCGAGAGCGGTTATATCGCTTCGATTCAGGGAGGTTTCCAGTAATGGGTTTGAACAGAGTAAGAGTCGATTCTGTAGCCAAGTTGCAGAAGAAGAAAACGATGGCGGAATTGCAGGAGGAGAATGAAGCCCTGAAAACCAAGGTTTCTTCTCTGGAAACCAACCTCGATAATACCCAGATGGCGCTGTGCGACGTGTACGAACAGCTCATCGCGGTCACATCCGCCGCAGATAAGGAGGCATAATCATGGCAGAAGTCTATGCAAACCTCATCCGCCGGGGGCGGAAAACCATCGAGCAGGTGCCTGAGCACCTGCGGGAAGAAGTCAAGGCCATTCTCGCGGCGGACGGCAACGCATGAGCCGCCTGCGGGAATTTGCCTTAAAAATATTACTGAGAAAGGAGAAAGGCATCATGGCAGTCATCTATGCAACCCTCATTGTGAAGGGCAAGAAGACCCTCGATCAGGTTCCGGCGCTGATTCGGAAGCAGGTTGAGGAAATCCTGAAGGACCTCGAAGTCGAGGTCGAATGATCGCGGGGGAGTCGGGAAACCGGCTCCCCTCATTTTTGTAGGACGATTGAAAGGAGGTTCAGATGGACCAGCCTATTACGCGAGCCGAGCATGAGGAGTTCAAGCGTCGGCTCGAAGAGGAAAATGCCCGTCAGGACAGACGAATCGCCTTGCTGGAGGAAAGCGTAAGCAAAATGGGCGCACTGTCCACTTCGGTCGAGAAGCTGGCCCTGAGTATGGAGAGCATGGTCAGGGAGCAGGAAAAGCAGGGAAAACGGCTGGAAACTCTGGAGAGCCGCGATGGAGAGCTGTGGCGTAAGGCCGTCGGCTATGCAGTAACGGCCATCATCGGTGCTTTTCTCGGCTATGTGTTCACCCAAATCGGTTTTTAGGAGGTGTGCAAGTTGAGCATCATTACGTTCCAGCGCGGGGATAAGACCGCGCTCACCAAGAACTTTACCAAGTCTGAGTTCGAGTGTCCCTGCGGCTGCGGACAGCAGTCGGTTGACACGGAGCTGGCCGAAAAGCTCCAGCTCCTCCGGGACAAGGTAGACCGTCCGCTGAAGATCACGTCTGGCTACCGCTGCATCACGCACAACGCCAGCAAGGCCGTGGGCGGAAGCCCGAACTCCAAGCACCGCTACGGCATGGCAGCGGACTGGAGGACGGAGAATCGGAGTATCAACCCTGTGGCACTGGGCATCCTTGCTCAAGCCGTGGGGTTCGGCGGCATCGGCATCTACTGGCACAGCCGTGGGGCCTTTGTCCACGCCGACACCCGTAGCACGAAAGCAACGTGGCTCTGCACCACGCCGGGAAAGTACCCCAGCACGACCTACAACAAGTTCGTGCTTCCCACCATCCGCCGGGGCTGCACTGGGGACGCGAACCGCAGTGCGACGATCATGCTCCAGAAGCTCCTGAAGCTGAAGGCTGATGGCCTGTTCGGAGAGGGGACGGAAAATGCCCTGATGAGGGCGCAGGAGGCGCATGGCCTGACCGTGGACGGAATCTGCGGCCCTGCATCGTGGAAGGCGCTGTCTGGCGCTGATAAGTACCTGTGAGAGGAGATAAGACCTATGACGAATAGCAAAGTGTCCATCGCTACGCTGGCTCGTACGGCCGCTCTGGCGTTTGCTCTGGCTAATCAGGTTTCCAGTACCGCCGGGAAGCCCCTGCTGCCCATCGAAAGCTCGGAGGTCGAGCAGTTCGTGACCACCGGCCTGACCATTGCCGCCAGCGTCGCTGCTTGGTGGAAGAACAACAGCTTTACCGCTGCCGCCATCGAAGGTGATAAGCGGATGAACAGCCTGAAGAATCAGGTTCACTGAATGAAAGGAGTAACCGAATATGAATGAGTTTACGAGAAGTCTGCTGTACGTTGCCCTGCTGGTCTGCGTTCCCATCGTGACCGCCTGCATCAAGAAAGGCATTGCAGTTGCCGTTGATGCAATCAACGCCCAGACTCAGAACATCAAGGTGCAGCGGCTCGTCCGGGAAATCGGCGATGCCGTTGCCAATGCCGTGGCCGCGATGAACCAGACCTACGTCAACGACCTCAAAGCCGCCGGGACGTTCAATGAGGCCGAGCAGAAAGAAGCTCTCATGCGGGCCGTGTCTGCCGCTCTGAAAAGCATGAGCCGTGACGCACAGGACTACATCAAGAGTAACTTCGGCGATACGACCCAGTACCTCGAAAATCGTATTGAGGCCCAGATCGACGCCAACCACGTTGCCGCCAAGCAGGCTGCTGTCCAGAATACGCTGAATCTGGGCTGAGTCAGCGCAAAGTCAGCGTAAAATGATAATCCCCCTGTACCATGACCCGTAAAAAGGCTGGTGCAGGGGGATTTTTTTGTTTGCACGGAAATTCCGATGGAACAGCTCCACCAGAAAAATCAATTCTCAAAATAGCCAAATTTCGTTATGTACTTTTGACAAATCCTTCTCAGAAAGTTCCAGACATTTTCCAATACACTCTTACCCGTAACCAAAACGTAAATCCAGAGGCTTTTCAGAGGCTCCCAGCGGCTCGGCATCAAATAGCCAGTGGATATAAAAAATATTTTGAAAAAATTAAAAAACAGATTGACTTACCAGTTGGGTAAGTTATAATGATACTAAGATAAATTACCAAAAAGGTAAGTTATCTACAATTACCGGCATCCGGCTGGTAAGTTGGAAGCACGAGCAGGAGGTGTAGCAAAATGAAAGGTGAGTGCAGTATGACAGCTCTGGAAGCCTCTCGTCTGATCGACTGGCTGAAAGCTCACGGTCATACGGACGAGGAAGCGACGCAGTGTATCAAGTGCATTGCCGGAGTCCTCGACCCGCAGACCGAGGAGCCTAAGAAACAGTAAAGGCTAGGTCCCCCACAAAGTTTGACAGCCACGTGGGAACCTAGCCGGTCGGAACGGGATGGGACCTGCCCCATCTCGTTTCGATTTTATCAGTATAGCAGGGGAAAGTCAAGAGGTTCATAGCTATGTTTGATTTGCGTGAGCATAAAGGCCTCATTCGCCGTTTGGTTTCCGAGGCAAACAAAAATGATGCCAACTGGCACTGGTCGCTAAAAGCTCTCAGCAAGACCAAAGCCAGCATTTTCTGGAGCTATCTGGAGTACGAAGGCCATAAGCCGTGCTTTACGATTGAACTTGTCGAGGACGACGATGGCTGCTTGATTTATGCGAAGGATGAGCACGGAGACACACTCAACTTTGAGATAGTTGAGTGTGTAGGTCTTCCTCGCCTGAACACCCCGATTGATGAAGCCATCAAAATGATGGCCTATTCGATTATTAACACCGCCCATGAGTGCTACTGAGCGCACAGCCCGCCGATATGCTTCCTCCATCGGGTTTGCGGTGACCGGTAGGCTGGCCCGGAAGCCCGAATGGGATGGAAGGTTCCAGAACCCGGAGATCGGACTGGACGGTGAGTACCGGGTTCTGGTCGATGAGGGAGGGAACGCCTACTACGTCAACGGCTGGCAATGTGTCATCATCGACCCGGAGGGCATAGTCTTTTGACCGCAGGTAAAGCCCCGGACGTACTCCGTAAAATTTTTCGATAAATCTTCAAATTTCGTTTGACACCAGAGGTGGGTAAGTTAGAATGAAGATACAGAAAAACATACCAAAACGGTAAGATTATGGAGGAACAGACGATGATGAAACTCGAAGCTATGAAGTCTTACATCCGTGAGAACAACCTCACCCACTTGGTCAAGGAACTTGTTACTGGAGCCGACATGGATGTCGCATCCGCTGTTGAGTACGTTTATGATATGAAGACGCTCAGCAAGGCTCAGTTCGCAAGCAAGTACTTCGGCTGATTCGAGAATGGAGGCGTGGAATATGAAGAACGAGTACATCGTAGCGATTGACTACAGCGCAAACTACAAGCCGATGACCATTGATTACAAGATGCTGAAGGCGGAGAACCTGCTGGATGCCATGAACGAGGCCGAGCAGTACATGGACAAAGAAACGGTCTACCTTCTCAAGATCATGAAGCGCAGCGGGGCAGCTCACAAAGTCAAGGGCGTGGATGCACGAGAAGCCACCTACACCGACGTTCTCACCAACCGGGGCAATGGCTGGCACAGCACCGATGTAGCTCACTGCGAGCAGCCTTGGATGAGCCAGATGTGGATGTACAGCAACGGTTTTGTTGACCTCTACTACTGCGAGGAAGTCCGACCCGCTTGTACGACATCCTGATGAAGTGAGGAAGTGTAAACGATGCGTTACCAGATTGTTTACTGCAAGCGGGGCTGGCCGCTCACCATCTGGGCCGACAACGTGGACAGGGCACGGAAACTAGCCGAACAGCTCCGCAGCACTGGCTATTCCGTCGATGTGTGGCAGCACACCAAAGACGGAGCACAAAAAACCAACATCTAACCTCGCCTGACGATGGCCTCTGGCAAAGGCCGAAACGCCCTGCTGGGCGTCGCGGGAGCCACCCGTAAAGAAATTGATACTATGGAGGTTTTAGCTATGAAAAACGAGAACATGACCGCTGAGGTGACCCGTGAGTGGGAGAACGACCCGAACTGCTTCCTGCGGATGCTGAACAGCCCCGCACAGCAGCGGAGCCGCGCAGCCCGCCGCCAGAAGGATGCCGACCGGGAGCGCTTCAACAATGTCCTGAACGCCGTTGCCATCGGCGCAGCAGCCTTCGCCGTCACCCTGCTCGTTATCTGCTTTGTTCTCTGATGGAGGATGGCAATGAATCCGATGTATGATTGCTCCGGCCGGCTTGACCGGTTCGGCGGTATGACGGAGCCGCCTGATGATTACTATTTCTCGCACAGAGAGTCTGATGATTCCTGCAACGAACAAGTGGAGGAGGACTGTGACAATGAATAACTCGCGGCGCAAGCGTATCAGCAAGATTGCAGATGCCCTGAATGAGCTGAAGGGCCAGATTGATGAGCTTTACGAGGAGGAGCAGGAAGCCTTCGAGAACATCCCTGAGAGCTTGCAGGGGACTGAGCGGTATGAGGTTGCAGAAAATGCGGTCGATATGCTCGAATCTGCATCCTCCGGCCTCGAAGATGTCATCTCGTTCCTCGGAGACGCGGAGGGCTGATTTATGGGACGTGGCAATGTTTATGTGACCGGCTCGTATGAGGGTCTGTTCTACATCGACAACGATGATCTGCAGGTCTGGCGTAAGGACGGCCCTGACGGAAAGGAGCCTGAAATTCGGATGATGGCAGACATCAGCCTTGATGAACTTGTTGCCGATGACTGGTACGTTGATGAAATCGAGAGCAGCTACAAGGAGGAAGACGTTCTCAGATGCTTCTGCGCCGAACTGCGGAAGCTCTGCCCCAGCTTCCAGCCTGCGGCCAACTCGAACGTCTGGCTCGGAAATGAGCGCCGGGTCATCCTCGAAAATGAGCTGTTTTACATCTGTGTGGAGGACAACGAGTGGTCGCTGGCCGTCGAGCTTGTCCAGAAAGACGGCTACTCCGACTGTCAAAGCGCATGGCTGGCCGGCCTTCAGAAACGGCGCTATCGGGAATACCTCGATAGCATGAAAAAGGCCCTGCTGGCCCGCCTGCCCAGCATTGGCGTTCGCACCGGGCCGTGGACTCACGGAACTATCACCAGAGAGGAGGCTGGCGTATGCTGAGTGACATGATTGATGATCTCGTCCGGGCCGACTGCCCGCAGGAAAAGGAAGCAGCTTACCGGCAGCTCGAAAAGCTCGGCGTTGACCGCATTACCGCTGATGTCATCGCCGATGAGCGCCGAAATGAGGCGCACCTGTGAGCCGCTATATTCCCCCTGAGGAGATGAATGAAGCTCAGATCAGGGAGCAGTTGGACGCTGAGTATAAGCACTGGGATGACCTGAAGAAGAACGGCTGTTCTGACCCTGCATGGCCGGATGGTGTGAATCTGAACCTTGTTCGGAACCACATCATCTACTGGTATCGGCTCCTGCGGGAACGTACCAGCCAGACCGTGCAGCTCTCGATGTTCGACGCTGGTATGGATTTGAGGAACGAGCGGCCGTTGCCGCCGGAAGTCCCGGACGGGTACATGGTTCCGACCGGGAAGTACCCCGACCGTCTGAACGGAAAGTGGGATGGCCTGATTTTTGACCCGACAATTTGATGAAAGGATGAAGAAAGATGACCGATGAAAAGAAGTTTGAGGTTCGTGCAGAGATTACGGCTCGGCTGACCCAGCAGGATGTTGATGACATCATGGTTTCTGCGCTGGAGGGCGGCATCAACTACTGGTGCAGGCGCGTTGTTGTGCAGGGCAAGTATCTTGGGGAGTACGCAAGCGACCAGATTTCTCGCGGTGGGCAGCTTGCCGTTTGGCTCGAAGAACCGTTTGAGGATGACAAGACTTGTTATATGCTCGATCTCGACAAGTTCCTCGCTGGATTTAAGCAGTGGCTCGAAAATTGCTACGCCAACTGCGATGTTGTGGACAGCACAGATGGTTCCGTTGACTGCGGCCAGATTGATGCCACCTGTGCGGACGAGATTGTCCAGCACGCACTGTTTGGCGATTTGGTATTCGGCTGAGTGGAGGCAAAATGATGATGGCATGGTTGATCGTGGTAGATCAGTGGCTCGAAACGGCCACGGACATCCTCTGCGCTGCTTTTTGGGCGATCGTCGGGGCGATGGCCGTTGTGGGCTTGGCAAGGCTCTTTCTGGGGAGGCGTTGGTAATGAGAACATTGAGAGAGCGCGATGCGCTGCTTGAAGAATTGTGGAAGCGGTTCGGGGATGTCCCTATGGACCCCTCCACCGAAACGATGGAGGCCCCGTTTCTGGATTTCCCGGCAGGAACCAGCCGCGTTGACATCTGGCGCTGGTTTGATGAACGGCATAGCAAGGGCATTGCCTACTTGCTTTACAACGAGGATGCCTCTAACGCGGCAAGCATCACGAGCCTGCTGCACTGCCAGAAGCTCTGCACGGAATGCGACTCCGAAACCTGCGTGTTTAACCCGCAGGGCATCTGCATGGCTCCGTTCCTGACCGGGAGGAAGCCGGGCGTCCACGACGATGGCTGCACCGATTACTGCCCGAAACCGCTGGATGGCTGTGAGCCGGTCCGCTCCTACTCCGAATATGAGCTTCGGAGCTATGAGGAGGACGTGCGGGAATATATCTCACAGTTCACCGATGAGGAGCTTATGGAAGCCTATGAGCTTGACCGAACGACGCTCAATGCGCTCGCCCCGCGTGCGGCGGTCTTGATGCGGAAGTATATCGACAATGACGATAGCTGGACGTACCACCGTGATTATGCTATCTCGGAGGCCGTCAGCGAGTATAAGGAGGACAAAAACAATGACTGAGAAAATGATGCCCTATGCGCTGCGGATGACGTTGGCAGTGCTTGCAAATAGGCCGGATGATGCCCGCAACATCTCTGCTGAGTGCGTCACTGCGATGACCAAGGAGCTGATGGGTGTTGCAAGCGGTTATGATCTGATGGACTTCCCGTTCATGGTTGCTGCCCTGCGGCTCACCGCAACCTCACTGGAGGCTCTGCTGGATGAGCATGGGCGCTGGATAGCCGACAACATCGTCGCCCACACCACCTGCATCACCGTGGATGCAGATGAGCTGAAGCGTCAGGCTAAAGAGGAGGAGTAAGGATATGGAAATCAAGCGCGGCGACATTTGGTATGTGAGCAAGGACAACTACACCGGCTGTGAGCAGGCGGCGGGACGCCCGGCAATCATCGTTTCCAACGAGAAGAACAACGCCTGTGCAGAGACGGTAGAGGTCGTATACCTGACCACCCAACCGAAGAAAGACCTGCCGACGCACGTTCTCATCCGCAGCTCTGAACGTGAAAGCACTGCCCTCTGTGAGCAGATTACGACCGTATCGGTTGACCGCCTGCTGGGCTACAAGGGCCACCTGACCCCGGCAGAGATGACCAACGTGGAGGTTGCAATGCTGATCTCGCTGGAGCTGGAAGTTGGAAAGCCCGTAGAGAAAATCGTGGAGGTCACGAAAGAAGTTCCGGTCATCCGGGATGTCAAGGTATCTACGCCTGCGTCAAATCCGAACATGGCTGCGGAGCTGGCCGCAGCGAAAGCCAAGTGTGAAATGCTCCAGACCATGTACGAGAGCCTGCTGAATCGGGTTCTGGCTGGAAAGGCAGGCTGATGGTATGCGAGCATCTGATATGGTACGCGCAGCCCTTGCTGGAGCAGGGAAGACCCAGAAAGAGTTGGCCGAACACATGGGCTGGACCCCGCAGAACCTCAGCGGGCGGCTGAAGAACAACTCGCTCACCTTCGATGAGCTGTCAAAGGCTCTGCATTTTGCTGGTTATGAGGTCTCCATGAGTGATGCCAACGGTGCGGGCCTCCCGGAGCTGGGCAACAGCACCAGCCCCGCCGTAGCGCAGACCGTAGACGGCGTTCGATATGACACCCGCAAGGCCGAATCGCTCTGCTCGAATAAGGCCGCGATGTTCGAGGACTTCTATGTGGAGCTGTTCGAGGATGCCGCTGGGAACTACTTCACCGTCCTCTACCAGCTTTCTGGATGCCAGCATCATACCATCACCCCGGTAAGCGCCCGTGCTGCCCAGCAGTTCTTAGAGAGGTTCGGGAGCAGAGCATAACTGTTGGCTAAAGTTCCTTCGGTATACGGTAAATTTTTTTGTGAAATCTTCAGTATAAGTTTGACTTACCAGACCGGTAAGTTAGAATGAAGATACAGAAAACAACTTACCAAAACACGGAGGACTTGAATATGAAAACCTACATCGTCACCTATTTCCGCCACAACCCTCAGCTCAAGAACGGAGGCTACACCTCCACCTGCAAAATTGAGGCCGCGTCCATCGCGTCGGCCCGCAAGAAGGCTCGCGAGTTCTGCGAAGGCGCGGTTTACGGTAGCCGGGAGCTGCTGGATGTGCAGAAGGAGGGCTGAGAGATGTTGAAAGTCAAAGAGTACGCCAGCTTCGATAAGTTCGAGCAGGACGAACACCGGCAGGACGTTGATCTGGTTGCCATCGTGAACAAGCCGAACGGCATGGTTTGCGCCGACTTCAGCGAATCGGAGCGGGAGGCCGCAGGGCGGCTGTTCCGCATGGCTCACAACTGGACGGTCGGCCGGGGCGTTCCCGATACCGTGCAGATGAGCCGGAAGACGTTCCACCTGTGGCAGAAGCTCGGCGACTTCTGCGCGTCCATCTGAAAGGGGAAGCATCCTCATGGAGAACGACGCTACTAAAACCATTCTTCCATCGAAGGAAGCACTCAACGAGTTCTTGAAGGCACACAAGTACAAGTCTTTCCCGACCGCCGTTGAGGCGGCACGGAACGGCAAGAAACTTGTCTTCATCTTTCTCGACTGGGAAGCTTACGGCGACCGCAGCTACTACTACTGCAAGGAAGATGATACCGTTTACTCCGACTACCTCAGTATCGGAGATTAAGGAGGAATTTGCTATGACCGTTGAGTATCGCACCATCCGTGACGCTGCTGAAGCGTGGGTCCGCGAAATGAATGCCATCCCGCAGGGGATGATTCAGGACCTGATGAGCCTGCATCCTGACGACTGGACGGAGGTCACCAAGGCCAGCACCGGAGACCGGGTGTACATTTACGATTTGCCGGACGAGGTTGACAGCACCACGCATGATGGCGAAGTCAAGAGCTATAACGACGAAAGCGAGCTGTACTGCATCGAGCTTGATGATGGCAAGCTCGTATCTGCGGAGGCTGATGACTTTGAGGTCGAATACGATGGTTCGCTTCCGATGTGGGGAACGATGTGGTCGTTCGGCGACTCCTGCGACGATTGGTGGCTTGAAGAGGATGATGGCATCCGGGCGATGTCCGACTGCGGCTTCCGCATCTACAAGAGCGAAGACTACGGCTACTTCTTCGGAATCGACGGAGCCGGGTACAACTTCTATGAGGAACACTGGATGCCGCTGTACAAAGCTCGCGGCCTGCACTGGCATGACCCGCAGGCCGAGGAAGACTACCAGATGCACGTTGTCAAAGGCTACACCAAGCGCCAGCTCGGCAGCAAGGAAGTCTGGTGTGACAAGAACGGCGCGGCGGTCAAGGAAGTGGGTTTCAGTGTACAAAATCAGAGGTAAATATCCCGGCCAGCCGTGGGAGGACATCGACGAGTTCGATACGAGGGAGGAGGCATTGAAGATGCTCCGCGAGTATCGTATGGCGTATGGGCCGGAATGGCGGTTCACCATCAAAAAGGCGGTGGCAAAATGAGCAGATATGAGCAGCTTTCCATGTTCACCATGAACGTGGAGCAGGTAACCGCCACCTGCTGTATGGATGGATGCCCGGCACGGGCCAGTCCGGTGGAGCCGTGGATGGCGGCGCTCATCCCAGCCGGAGAATATGTGGTGCAGATTGCTGGGCATCCGCTGGTTCTGCGGCCCATGCCCGGCAGACAGGCCGACATCCAGTGCGGGCATGAATACTACCACTACATGATTGGCGGGCGGCTTTATGCCGGCACATTCGTTGGGAGGGATTCTGGATGATGGACAAGATTGTAACCACAGCGGCGGACATCGAAAAGCTCCTTGCGTGGAGGGATGAGCACAATGATCTGGTTCGTTCGATGCCCGTTCCTCTGCGGGAGGTGGAAATCCAGATAGTCGAGAGTGGCATCTCTGTCAAGTGCTTCCGCTCTGACAAGAAGCTGAAGCTCTACCTTGACAGTCCGACCCGGAAGCTCGGTCACGTTGTCTTCGCTCCACTGGGCAACGGCTTGTGGAAGAAGAAAGTGAGTACGCTCCCTGCGGACTGCAACCCCGCAGAAACCGAACAGGGCGCTTTGACCGTGTACGGCTCCTTGATGGCGCTGATGACGTATGGAACGGGCAGCATCCGTGGTGGCGTGGCTACCACAACCTCGAAGGCTCCTGCTGAACGTAAAAGCTCCACAAAGCCGCATACGGCAAGCACCACATACATCATTCACTCGGCCGGAAAACGGCTTACAGTGGTTCCCAGAGGCCACCATGCAAGCCCGGCCTGTTCCTTTACCGTAAGAGGCCACTTCCGCCACTACAAAAGCGGCAAGACGGTCTGGATTGCGGAGTACCGCAAGGGGACTGGTCGCAGCCGGGGAAAGACCTACAAGATCGGAGGTGATCTGGATGACCGAGAAGTCCGAATGGCAGTTCCTCGTTGATTACGTCAAGGATGACACGACGGATTTCTACAATGCTACCTGCCGCAGCCAGCTTATGGCCCTGTGGACTGCGTACTGTATGCACAACGATCTCGATGTTGATACTGCGATGTACGATGCAGTTCTGAAGGATTTGTTCAACGCTCTCTCCGATGAGCAGAAAGCAGAACTGCACTGTGCCCGCCTCCCGGAGTTTGATAGCATGATGGCCCAGTGGCTTGTCTGAAAGGAGATTCAAAATGAACGACATACGGTTAGTTAACGTAGTGTCCATCGTCAACGGATGGAACGATGCGGCAAAGAAGAATTTGGAAGAGGCCAAAACCTTGATGGCCTCCGGGAACCATCTCGACTACAACGCGGGCGTTGTCAAGGAAAGCGTTGCAAACCTCGTTTCCGGGTTTGCCGATGACCTGATGAAGGCCCCTGCTGTTGACCCGGTAAGCATGCGGCCTGTGGGACATTGGGTTCGGCGCGAAGATAGATACGATGCAGCGTGGGATTGTTCTGTCTGCGGAAAGACTGTGGGACCGGTTATAGTTCTGTGCTCAAAATACTGCCTTAATTGTGGCGCAAAGATGGAGGAGCGCAATGTCTGAAATCAAGATTTTTGATGCCCTGCCCGAAGAAGAAATCCTCGCTCAGATGGCGGAGGAATGCGTGGAAGCGTCCAAGGCGGCTCTGAAGCTCCGCCGGGCGCGCAACGGCGTGAATCCTACGCCGGTGTCCGAGAAGGATGCCTTCGAGAATCTGGTCGAAGAGTTGGCCGACATCTACCTTTGCAGCATCGTCTTCTTCGGCGGCGAGCTGGATGACAACGACCCCTGCAATATGTGTGATGCGGTCGGCGACCGGATGGTCGAGATTATGGAGCAGAAGCTCGCCCGCTGGAAGTACCGTTTGATGAAGAAGGAGGATGTCGATGTCCCTGAAGAATAAAGCAGTCCTCATCAGCATTCGGCCGGGATGGTGCTGCCAAATCGCCGCAGGTAAAAAGACGGTCGAAATCCGCAGGAATGTACCGAGTCTCGATTTCCCGTTTCGATGCTATATTTACTGCACGCAGGCAACCCCGCTGCTTGCGTGGCAGGAACGATGGTCGCCTGACAAAAAAGCATTCCGTAAGGAAGTCTGGCCGGTTCATGGATGCGGGCGGGAAAGAGCCGAAAACCTCTTTGAATTGCTCAATGGAAAAGTCATCGGCACATTCGTCTGCGATAAAATCGACAGACTGGCCCATGTTGGTACGATGGGGAGCAATGAGCCTGCTAAACTGTACATTGAAACTCCCGATTTGCAGTACGAATACCCTGACGAACTGCTTCGGGCAGCTTGCCTGAGCGAAGCTGACGTCGAAGGGTATCTTAAAGGCGGCGATGGCTTTGGCTGGCATATCTCAGACCTGAAGATTTATGACCAGCCCAAGTCCTTGTCCGGCTTTTCTAGGCATGACTTTCGTGGCATGAACGGAACCGATGTCTGTGGAAATGAGAGCTGCGAGCATTATCAGCCGTCTGGAAGCTATATGCTCCCGCCGACCTGCGCAATCAATGGCTGCTGTTTGAGCAAGCCGCCCCAGAGCTGGTGCTACGTTGCTGAGGCAAAGGAGGACGACGCCTTATGAGTAAGAAACGGTATCTTGAAGCTGAGATGCTGAAAGAGTTCCTGCGCATGGGCATGAAGGTAGGCCATATCCACACATTACGGGATGTGGAGAACTATATCGACACCCAGCCAGAAGCTACCCCGCAGGAAGTGGCCGGTCAATGCTGGAGAAATTCCAAGTATGACCCGCCGACAGAAGCGGATGCTGACAGACTCGGAAGAATCATTGTTTGGGGAGCCGCGGTCAAGCACGTTGACATCACATATTGGGAGAATGCAATTTTTCACCCTGTGGACGTTCCGTTCTGGATGCCGTTGCCTGTAGCGCCGGAGGAAAAAGCAGAATGACACGTAAAGAAATGTTTGACCTCAGAATTGCAAGTGATGGATTTCGTTATGCGGTCAGAAAGGCGCTGTTTGAATGCTCCAAATTTCCGCCCTGCACCGAGCGAATGATCGTTGAGGGAAGACTGGCTGAAGCGCTGTATTTTTCAGAGCGGATGATGGAAAAAACGTACAAAGACCTTGAAACGGAGGGAAAAGCTAATGTGGGATGAAATGTCTGATGTAGCCAAGTGGCTGGCAGTTGGAGCTGCGATTGTCGCGGCCATTATCGTAACTGGGCAGACGTACCCGTTGTGGTTCTTTCTGATTCCGATGATCTGTTGATGAGGAGGTGCCGACCGTGGAACTGAAGAACAGCGAGCATTACAACGACCCGACGCCGTATGAGGCACACAAGAACATCCGCAAGGAGGAACAGCTTGAAGCTGCCCGGATGCGCACCATCAGTGCATTGGTCAGCGCATTGAAGCAGGTAGCCGATCTCGCCGGGTTCGAGATCGTGGGCCGGGTTGTCCTTATGGATAAGGATTCTGGGAGGATTTTCAGATGAGTACCCCAAAGTGCGAGATGTGCGGACGGGACATACCGAACGCCAATAACCGCCAGAAGTTCTGCCCTGACTGCGTAAAGAAACGTCAGGCCGCACAATCCCACAAATCTTATCTCAAGCACCGCGAGCATTATCTGGAACGCAGCCTTGCTCAAGCTGAACGTCGGAAGCAGGAAGCGCTGGAGGAAAGGATGCTGGAGGAACTTTTGCTCGCAAAAAGACCGGAACCGAAGTACAGCATCACTCAGGTGGTCGAAAAGGCGAAAGACCTCGGCATCAGTTACGGCTGGTGTTCGTATCTGCTTTCGGTCGGAAAAGTCTGTATGGAATGAAAGGAGAGCGCTTATATGACGCTGATTACGAAGTCCGAAGAATTGATGGCCGTTTCTGTCCGGCAGGGTGTTGAGCTTGCCGCCATTGAGGCCAAAGTGCTGCTGGGCTATCTGGAGGGGCATGACTACAGCCTGATGATGGATGACAAGTTCCATCTCGCCCTGCATGATAATCAGGATGGTGAGGATGCTGACAACGATCAGCCGTACACCATCCGCGACTGCATCGACTTCTGTCAGGAGATGAACAGCGAGCTTCTTCTGGAGGAAGCGGGAAAAGAAGGCGGCGACCCGGACTATTTCAGCGAGCTTCAGAAGGACGAGCTGATTCTGGGCATGATGATGGAACGCGCAAAGGTAGCGCTTCCGCCCCGGACCAGCACCTACGATGTGGTCATCGTCGAATACCTGAAGAAGGTCGTACCCGTCGAAGCGGCGAGCTGGGAAGAAGCCAAGATGCTTGTCAACGAGGCGTGGGACAACGGAACCTACGTCTTGACCGCAGATGACTTTGCCGGGGTGAGCTTTACGCTCGGCCGCTGATGTCGTCCAAAAAGCAGTTGCATTATCGGTAAGCATCTGTTAGAATAGAGATATGTGGCACTATACCGAGTAAAAAGGCCCCACACGGGGCTTTTTTGCTGCACAGATACAAACACTCTTTGGATGCAAAGGCAGAATTCCAGACGAAACCAGTGGCACTCCTGTGTTTTGAGAATGCTCGCATTTTCGCTGCTTTCCATACCGGCATCCCGACTCCCGTCAGTATGGGGGATGCGATGCTGATTCTTTGATTATTTTTCCCGCTATTCTGTTGTTGATGAGCCTGATCCCGGGCTTTTTCATGAAGATCGCACGGCTGTTTTCCGTGCACAGAAAGGAACAAAAACTATGCCTTCTTTGACGACCTATAAGCTGCTCAAGCAGGAACACGATGCCCGGCGGGGCGAGTTCAAGACCGTGCACGGCACGGTGCAGACACCTGCTTTTCAGAACGTGGCCACCGCCGGTGCTATCAAGGGCGGGTTGTCTGCTCAGGACCTGAAAGACATTGGCGCACAGGTCATGCTGTGCAACACCTACCACCTGCATCTGCGCCCCGGCGACAAGCTGGTAGCCGACATGGGCGGTCTGCACAAATTTACCCGCTGGAACGGCCCCATTCTGACCGACAGCGGTGGATTTCAGGTATTCAGTCTGGCAAAGCTGCGCAAGATCACCGAAGAGGGCGTGACCTTTGCCTCCCATCTGGACGGCCACCGCATCTTTATGGGACCGGAAGAGAGCATGCAGATCCAGGCAAACCTTGGCTCTACCATCGCCATGGCCTTTGACGAGTGCGTAGAGAACCCCGCACAGCACGATTATTCCAAGGCCAGCTGCGAACGAACGACCCGTTGGCTGAAACGCTGTAAGATTGAAATGGCCCGCCTGAAGCACGAGGGCATTTCCGTGAATCCCGATCAGCTGCTGTTTGGCATCAATCAGGGCTGCACCTTTGCTGATCTGCGTGTGGAGCACATGAAGCAGATTGCAGACCTCGATCTGGACGGTTACGCCATCGGCGGTCTGGCTGTGGGCGAGCCCACCGAGGTGATGTATGAAATGATCAGTCAGGTGGAGCCCCACATGCCCAAGGATAAGATCCGCTACCTGATGGGCGTTGGCACCCCCGGCAATATCATTGAGGCAGTTTCCCGCGGCGTGGATCTGTTTGACTGCGTGATGCCCAGCCGTAATGCACGCCACGGCCACTTGAACACCTGGGGCGGTATCATCAACATCAAGAATGCAAAGTATGAGCGCGATGAACGCCCTATTGATCCTGCCTGTGGCTGTCCGGTCTGCCGCAGCTATTCCCGCGCCTATATCCGCCACCTGTTCAAAGCGGAGGAGATTTTGGGAATGCGCCTTGCCGTCATGCACAACCTGTGGTTCTATAACCATCTGATGGAGCGCATCCGGGATGAGCTGGATGCAGGCACCTTCACGGCTTTCCACGATAAATATGTAAAGCTTCTGGATACCCGAATTTGAGAATAAGCCTTGCAACAGGTCGTTTAAAAAGGTATAATAAGCTTATCTGAATTTTGAGAGGAGATTTTGCCCCATGCAATTTCTGACTACCACTTCCGAAGGCTATATCAGCCTGTTCTTCACACTGGCTCTGATGCTGGTTCTGCTGTACTTCATGATCTATCGTCCCCAGAAGAAGCAGGAGAAGAAGGATGCCGCAATGCGCAGCAGCCTAGAGATCGGCGATCAGGTCACCACCATTGGCGGTGTCATTGGCCGTGTTGTTGCAATCAAGGACGATACCTTTGTTCTGGAGACCGGTGCTGACCGTGTGAAGATCCGCTTCACCAAGACTGCAATTTCCGCTGTTGAAAAGCTGAACATGGACAAGGCTGACAAGAAGTAAGCTTTTTCTTCAAACAATTAAGAGCATATCAAACGCGTCTTCCTGCATAGATTACTGGCAGGGAGGCGCGTTTTTATGTCTGAGAAAAAACTTTTCCCGGCGGAACTCCGGGTTCTTCTGCTGGCGGGGGCAGTCGGCGTTATGGTCACAGCGGGCTGGCTGGCCGCAATGGCAGCGCTGATGACAGCACAGGGTTATTCTGGTGCCGCCGCACCGCCGCTGGCAACAGCAGCCGTTGGTGCAGGGAGCCTTTGCAGCGGTTGGATCGCTGCATTTTGCAAAAAGGAACGCGGCCTGCTGTGCGGGCTTGTACAGGGCCTGTTTTATGCGGCATTGCTCGTGGTGCTCAGCGTTCCTTCCGGTACGCTTACGGAAGAGCCGCCGCTGCTGCGGTTTGCTGTGGTGATCCTGTGCGGCAGTATTGGAGGATTGCTGGGCATGGTGACCCGGGAGAAAAAGCGCCGCAGCTGAACAAATAAAACAAGGAGGTTCGATCATGTGGGTCTATCAGCAAACAGGAACGCCAGCGCACTTGCCAGAAGCCGCGCAGCCGCTTCCTACAGGTGAAGCTGCGCTTCTGCCGCAGCCGCAGAAAACACTGCCGCCAGAACGATCCGCACCGGAAGTACCTTCACCGCTGCAGAGACATAACACGGAAACCCGGCAGAAAACCTGCTGGCTGCTCGTCTGTGCCTTTCTGATCGGTTCTGGCTCAGCTGGCGTGCTTCTGGCTTTCTGCGAAAAGCAGCAGCCGGACTGGCTGCAATATTACCTGCAAAGCTGGCGCGGCCTGTTTGCCGCTGCAGATGCACATACTGCGGCCAGCCTTTTCGGAATGGAATATCTTACGCTGGCTGCGGCCGCGACCCTTCTGTTCCTGATGGGCTTTTCCGCACTGGGGCCGGTTTTGATCTTTTTGTTTACGATGTTCTATGGGCTGGGAAACGGGACGCTGTTTGTGCAGCTGCTTTCCGACACGGCACTGAAAAGAGAAACGTGGCTTCTGCTGCTTGCATTTCTGCCTGCGGCAGCTGCTTCTGCAGGGCTGTGCATGCTCGGCACAGATTCTCTGCGGGTGAGCAGCCAGATCCGCGTCTGTTCCTTTTTTGCAGCAGGGCCTGACCGGGAGGTCGTCCGGCCACATGGATTCATCCGGCAGTATCTGCTGACGCTGACGTTATTTGTGCCGCTGTGCGGCATTTCTGCAGCGCTTGCAAGCATTGGAAGCAGGCTTTGAGCGAGGGCTTTTCTTGCGGGTTTGCCTGTTATATGCTACAATAGAGAATAATAAAACCAAGACAAAGAGAATAATAAAACCAAGACAATGTAACAGGAGCTTTTTTGATGAAGGAACCAAAACTGAAAACTGTATATGTGTGTTCCAACTGCGGCGAGACAAGCCCCCGCTGGATGGGCCGCTGCCCAAGCTGCGGCAGCTGGAACACGATGAACGAGGACGTTGTAGCGGAAGCCCCCAAAGCAGGTACTGCCGCAGCCAAACAGGCGGCAGCCGCCCGCCCGGAAGGGGTGACCACCCTGACCGCAAAACGCCTTTCTGAGATCAGCATGACCGAAGAAAAAAGCCGTATTCTGACCGGCATTTCGGAGCTGGACCGTGTACTTGGCGGCGGCATTGTGCTGGGCGGCGTTGTGCTTTTGAGCGGTGAGCCGGGTGTGGGCAAATCTACTATGCTTCTGCAGCTGTGCGGTGCCATTTCCAACCAGCACAGCGTTTTGTATATCACTGGCGAGGAATCGGTGCGGCAGGTCAAGCTGCGCGCTGCCCGGCTGAAAGTGCCGCAGGATAACATCTTTCTGGCAGCGGAGAATGATGTGGACGAGATCTGCGGCCTGATCGAAAAAGAAAAGCCGGATCTCGTGGTCATCGACTCCATCCAGACGATGCGCTGCATGGATATCTCGTCCTCCGCCGGTACGGTAAGTCAGGTCAAGGAAAGTGCGGCCCGCCTGCTGGCCGTGGCCAAAAAGCAGGAGATTCCCATGTTCATTGTGGGGCATGTGAACAAGGACGGTGCCATTGCAGGCCCCAAAGTCATGGAGCATATCGTGGATACGGTGCTTTACTTTGAGGGCGATAAAATGCTGCCGTACCGCATCCTGCGTGCGGCCAAGAACCGTTATGGCTCCACCAATGAGCTGGGCATGTTTGATATGACGGGGCAGGGCCTTGCTGAGATCGAAAACCCTTCACAGATGCTGCTGGAAGGCCGTCCTCTTGGCGTTTCCGGCAACTGTGTGGCCTGTACCATGGAGGGCAGCCGTCCCATTTTGAGCGAAATTCAGGCCCTTGCAACCAAAACCAATTTTCCAGCACCGCGCCGTGCCTGCAGCGGCTACGACTATAACCGCATGAATCTGCTGATCGCTGTGCTGGAAAAGCGTGCAGGGTATTTCTTTGGAAACCTGGATGTATATATCAACATCGTGGGCGGCATTGCGCTGCGTGATACTGCCTGTGATCTTTCTGTCTGCTTGAGTATGGTTTCCTCGCTGCTGGACAGGCCCGTCAGCGATAAGCTGATCGCCATTGGCGAGGTCGGCCTTGGCGGTGAAGTGCGCAGCGTACCCAATCTGGAACAGCGCCTGCATGAGGCAGAGCGTATCGGCTTTGAACGTGCGGTGATCCCGAAGCACAGCCTGAATCATCTGAACCCGGCAGATTATCCTGGAATGCAGCTGATTGGC
>ERZ773224.310-NODE-310-length-69867-cov-7.969633_pt1 | contig 69867 bp, 53 predicted proteins | sample MGYA00580526_ERZ773224 | MGnify/ENA primary metagenome ERZ773224 (study PRJEB29015, sample SAMEA2737743) | human gut metagenome | biome: human gut; feature: human-associated habitat; material: faeces | place: China | collected 2012 ... | reverse complement strand
GTACGGTGGTGTGAGAGGTCGGGAAAATTTATTTAATTTTCCCTCCTACTCGATTGTGTTAAATTTCAGGCGAGGTTCCCAATGCCCTAAAATTGCTTTTTGGTAGAGTAAGTTCCCGAAAAATGGGAGTTTGTTTATAAATTATTGTGATATATTCGAAAAAATAGTATAATAAAATCACTTTCGTAGTGATTTTTGCGCACTCTAAGTAGCGGGAAGTTCGGCACTTCAAAAAAAGAATAGAAGTAACTTCCCGCTGGAAAACAAGTATTTATGCTGATTTGATATGGGTGCCCAATATTTATTTACGAAGTAATCTTATACTTAAGTTAACATCGTCATATGGTATCTGGGAAATACCAAGCTTGGAGATGTTATCTAATCCAATAAAGCCTTGACCGGCTTCAAAAGGAGATTGGTTGTTAAGTGACTTTCTAGGTACTGAGTTGATATGTGAAGCAAGAAGATTGCAGTCTACTTGCGTTAATCCAGCAAAGGAAGTTCCTTTTGGAAGAACATATCTTATATACTCATGGTTCTTTTCAATAGAGCCTTTTTGCCAGGATGCGTGGGGATCGCAGAAAAAGACATATGACAACCTTTCTCCATTTATTGAAGAAAGTTCAATGCTTTCTGGGTCAGAAAATTCAGTTCCATTATCAGTTAATATAACTTCAAAAAGTCTGAAAAATTCAAAATCACCTAATGTCTTTTTTAAATCCTGAAAAACTTCATTAACATACTGAACTCTTTTATAAGGGAGCAGGTAAATAAGCATGAAATTAAAGGTTCTAAATAGTAAAGTAAGGAAGCATTTGCCCCCTTACCACCAGATGTACCAATAACGGTATCCATTTCAACAATTGATGCCATAGGATGAAGCTCCATATAATCCTGAAAATCGTGATACTGTCGACCTAGACGATATTTATGGTCAATCTTTTCACGAGAGTAATCGTATTCTTTTTTTACACGAAAACGAACCTTTCGCTGTAAATCAATGTTTTTAACATCAAGCAGCCCTAAATCTACATATCTGTAAAATGTAGATTTACTGAAAGGGAGTAATTCGGGATGAGAAGCAAAAACATGATTGACAATATGATGCTTATGAATCATCAAAGGTGCAATAACATCATTAATAGCAGCAACCTGATCTTTTGTAACTTTAAGATTAGCACGTTGTAAAGAAAGAGTTTGTCTGTATTCATGATCGGCAATAGCGGCATCATAAATGAGTTTAGCTTTGCGGCATTTACCTATATCAGGGCAGGCATTGCAAACATATGGAGCTTTATTAAGATTAGGGCAGCTTATTTCTTTAGATTTACCAAAAGGCTTAATAAAGCGATGAGATTTAACCTCTTTAGCAACAGTGGTTCTATCTTTATGTATGCGGTTACCAATAGTTGTAAAGGAATATCCGTAATTAAGAAATTCATGGATTACGGATTTGTCCTTATATGTTAAATGTAAATACTTCTTTTCATTATTCTTTTTCATGTGAGTGTCCTTTCTGTAGCACCCATATCATATGAAAACAGTATAACAAAAAAGGAACTCCCCCTGAATATTTTTCAAGGTAAGTTCCCGATTGCTATAAAACGAGAAGTTTCAATAAGAATTTACACTCCTACTCGATTGTGCACCATGGTATGATATAATATGGGGGGAAGTCATCAATATGTGTAGATAGAGGAAAGTGTATAGTCAAACAGCAAGGGCAATCGTGAGGTGAAATCCAATGTAAACTGTAAGTTAATCTTTGACCCGATGGATAAAAAACACATATAAGGCAAGGCTACAAGAGATAAGTTAACCCAAAGCAACGAAACTTAATAACTATCACATTTGTAGTAGTAGAGTAAATATAGCGGATACATGGAGAGAAAGATCGAACACCTTAAGCGTGGAGGTCTCACGGGATATTTATCAGTTCAGTAACAAGGAACGGTGAGAGGTCAGCTAAGCTCGTTGTAGAGAAGAAACTTCTTTGATGGAGAAGGAGAAAAGGTGCGAACAATCAATAAGTTCGAGTATGTCTTGTGTTGCAGAAATGGTAACATTTGCTGTAATCAATCGGCAAAATGGTAGTTAAAATTTATTGATTATAGTTTGAAATTGATAAACAAGTATAATAGATTGGAATATATATAACATATTAACCTAATTATTGTACTTTGTAATTAATAAAAATTAACTAGATTTTAAGTGGTCTTAATATTTGAATGCTATATTAAAAGATATATGGATTTTTGGTTTTATTGAATTGCTAATTGTTGAATGGTATGTATTACGGGAAATAATATCGGGAATATTTGTTTAATTATTAATTTGACTTTAGCTTGTATTTTGAAGAATATATTTTTATGTGAGAAAATTATAATCATCATTAGTAGTGTTTAGCACTAAAAAATGTTTAATAGAAAATTATGACTTATTAAAGAAAAAGCTGAATACCCTCAAAGTAGAATTCTAATTTTGAGAATAAAAATTAATTTAGCAAATTGATTTTTATATTATTATAAATAAAAACAAATTGACGTTTTATATAAATTTAATTAAAATAATAAATGAAATTACTATTGAACCGAAAATAAATTTTATATAAATGGGAGTGTAATTATGCATAAGAAAAAAATAATATCTATAATACTTGTTATTGTTATTTTAGAGGGATTGTTTACAGAAAAAATTATGTTTATATATGCAAGTGCAGAACAGAGAAATTCAAGTCAAAATATAAATGAAAATGTCTTACCGGTAGAAATATGGGATGGAGAAACTACAACAACTCCTGAATTGATTGGATATGAGTATAAAATATATTCAGCTTCTGAGTTAGCATGGTTTGCAAAAGAAGTTAATTCGGGAAATAGTTTTGATGGCAAAACTATATATATAAGTGGAAATATAAACTTAAATGGTCATGACTGGTTTGTTATTGGTTTATCTGATTTTGATAATCCAATAGAGATAAAAGGTAATATTGTGATACAAAACGCATTAATTAGTGGCTTGTATATTTCAGAAAATAATGGAATGTGTAATGGGTTATTTGGTTCAGTTTTAATAAATGATATATTTATTGATGGATTAATAATGGATGATGTTGAAATATTTGGTAGTTCGTATGGTGGTTTTTTATTTGGAAATATTGAAATTTCAAGAAATGGAAATTGTGTTATCCAAAATAGTTCATTAAAAGGAAAGGCATCTTCTAATGTATCATGTGGAGCAATTGCGGGGCAATTTATAGGATATGGAGACAATAGTCAAATATCATTAGTTAATTGTAAGCTTAGTATTGAATCTATAGAAGATTATGAAACTTGGTATGGACGAAAGAATTCTGCACTTAAGGCAGGGGTAATAGCCAAATGTTATACACAAGCAAAAAAATGTGCAATAGTTATGAATGGTGTAACTTGTGATGTTAGTTTAAAAAGTATAGATGAATATGGATATCATTCTTCTGTTGCAGCTGGTATAATAGGAATTTTGGAAGGAACGTCCAATGTTTATTTATATCAATGTCAAGTTGATGGTAATATTTATTCTAAAGGATATTGTGGGTATGCAGGTGGAATAATTGGAAAAATGATAGGATGTAATATATATAAACAGTCAGATTGCGTAGTTACAGCAAGTTTAGAATCTCATTGGAATGCATATGGTTTTCCTTGGGATTCTGCAGGATTTATCGGCGCAATAACAGATATGAAACCGGATGGATTTATTAGAAATTCGTACTATGCTGGAAAAACAGAAACTGCATTGGCGTTTATATCAAAAGATGCTGTTAAAGGAGATAAGATAAAAATATATAATTCTTATTATGATAAGAATTTATTAGTGACATCTAATGTTGATGAACGTAATGTCTTTCATGCAGATAATGGGTGTTGGGAGATAAGGAATACAACTATAAATTGTAATAAATATACAACTGAGCAGATGGGAATGCAATCTAATTTTGTGAATTGGAATTTCAATGACATATGGAAGATGGGAGATAAATATCCAAAACTAAGACTAGAGAATTTTGAATTGCCAGATGATTTTTTAGTTAATGAGGTAGGCTTAGAAGATAGTGATATAGTAAAAATTGTAAGACAATATGCTTCAAATGAAATGTATGATGAATGGGAAAAAATTTGGAATAGTGAATATTCAGAAGATGTGAAAATGGAAAAAATCATAAATTTAGCTTTAAATTATGGAATTTCAGATCCTCGTGAGGGGTTAGAATTTTTTGTTAAAGCACATGAAAAAGCAATGGCATATAATCAGTTAATATCTGATGATATGTATACAGCTTCAAATTTTTTATCATGGTTAGATAATGGAGGTAGGTTATTAATTGGAGTCGATGGTCTTGCTTTTAATGGAGAATTAAAACAGTGGGTAAATGTTGGTACATATATTAAAGATGAATATCCAGGAATAAAAAAATATAAAAATATGCTTTATGAGTATATGGATTCTACATCTAATAATATAGAGACATGGAACGATATAAAAACAGTAACAAAATTGGCAGGTAATGTAACTTCACTTACGGAAAAAACATATGTTGAAGAGAAAATTAATGAATTAAATAGTGTAAAGTCCACGGGGGTTAAAGGAACACAAGAAAGATGGAAAATTATTAAGGAAATGGACGAAAAAGGAGTTTTTATAAACTACAAAGATGGAGAGGGAAATTTAACTGTAGAAAAATTCTTGGATAAGACAAGTGGCTTTGGTCAATTTGCCAATGCAATGGGAATTGCAAATAATGTTATAGGGATGGTAGATTTAGCAATAGATGATATTAATGGGTATGTATTGATTGATAGCAAACTTCAGACATACTATCAATATAAAAAAATGCTTGAAGATATAATAGAATCGAAGGATATTGTTCCTTATGAACTATGGTGTGCCGCTGTACAGGTTAGAAACGAAATAGATCAAGGATATTTGAATAAAATAAAAGAAACTGCTGAAATAATACTATCTGCTTCAAAAATTAATAAACAAATTAACAATGATGTATGTGAGATGCTTGGGATAAGTAAAATTACGGAGTGGATTGATATAGTTGATATGGAAGCATGGTTTATTAATCAAGTAGTTGACTTTGGTAAAATGGTTAGGCAGGCATCATATGCAGAGGGATATGCTCAGTTGGCTAATTTGTATAAGATTAGGTTGATAAAATCAAAAAATGATTTTGTTAATTCTATGACAGATGAAAATGCATGGGAATTTTATTATTATTATAATATGTTGTATAGTATGAGAGTTAAAGGAGAACAAATGTATCTTGAGATGCATAATGTAAATGGTTTGGCTAAAAGCTTGTTTTCTAAAGGATATGATATGAAGGCAGAAGTAACTAAGGAAATTTTAGATAATTTAGAAAATAAATGCAAATTTAATTTAGGGGAGAATGTGGAAATACCAGATTCATTAAAATATGTATCCAAACTCATAGTATCATGTTCTGTAAATGTAAAAGTTTATTCAAAAGATGGGCAATTAATTAAAGAATTAAAAGATGGTTTGGTACAGGATGAGTCAAATTCTTATGGTAGATTTATAGTGAATTATAACTCTTGCACTAATGAGTATGATAAGATTATATATTTGTTGGATAGTGATTTAAAAATAGAAGTTTTTTCGTATGATGACGGCTTAGTAAATATGACATATTCATATTTGAATGAAGATGATATTGCAATAGTTAAATATATTAATAACCAACCTTTATTAAAAAATAGCAATATAATAATTTATCCTAATGATGTAAAATCAAGTGGAAAAGTAATAGCAAATGTCGATAATGAAACTCAAGAAATTGAATTGAAAAATGAAAATAATGATTATATTAAAATAACAGATGCGAATTTATCAGATATAACGCTTTATCTTTCAGTGGGAGAAAGCAAATTGTTAAGTGTTGATATTTTCCCTATAAATGCAAGTGTACAGAATTTAACATGGGAATCATCTGATATAGAAATAGCTTCTGTTAAAAATGGAAAGGTGACAGCTAAAAAGGAGGGAAAGGCTACAATATATGCTTTTTTACATGATAAATTTACTCCAATTAAATGCACAATTATATGTGATAATACAGGACCGGATGTGAATATAAATATTGGATGTTACAGATGGAATACATTTGATCACAATATTAAATTTAGATTTTTTTCAAAAAATACGCAAACTATTACTATAACAGCTTTTGATAATATATCAGCAAATGTTAAAATAGAATATTATTTGGCAGAAAAAAATATGAGTAAAGAAGAATTATCTTCTGAAAATACTATATGGAAGGAGTATAAAGGCGAGTTTGACATTTTGGCAAATAATAAGAAAATTATATATGCTAAGGCAGTAGATGAGTCTGGAAATGAAACTATAGTAAATTCAGAAGGAATTGTAATATATACGGATACAGAGGTTAATAATAATGAGTATGTGTATATAAAAAATGTATCAGGCGATATGCTACTAGACTTAAAACTCAATGGAAATACTATAGATAAAATAAAAAATGAAAATATAACATTAAAATATGGAGTGGATTACATAGTAAATAAAGATGGAGATGTAATATTGTTAAAAGAATATATGGATGGACTTATAGCAAATGATGTCCCATATACATTTATAATAAATTATAATCCATTTGGAGAAGTTTACATGTCCAATAAAGAATGCGATATTCCAACTGAAACAACAATAAAATTAAAAGTAAGAAAACCAAGATTGGTAAGTATAGGAAAAATAAATGATTTAATTGAAGTTACAAATGAAACAGATATTAAAAAAATTGAATCATATTTGGACAAAGAAGTGGCAATTATCACAGAAGATACGACAGTTACAAATGCAAAAATAAAATGGGATTTGAGTGTATTAGAAAACATATTGTCTGATTCAACGGCTTTAATGGATCAGATAATTGAGATGAAAGGAGTTATAGAACTTCCATTAGTAATTGATAATATTGATAATATACCTTTAGATACAAAAATAAAGGTACATATTTTAGTAAAAGATGATAAAATGAACGAAAGTTTATGTTTCGAGAAAAATGATGTGGAGAAACAAAATATAAAAGTAGAGTATAATAACTGTGATGATATAACTACAACAAATGATAAGCATAATATAAATATGCTTATATTATTATTGATAGTTTCATTCAACACAATATTAGTAATGTGTTTTGTTTATAATAAAAATGATGTGTAACTGAAAAAATACCTTATGTATTTAATGACATTATTAGATAACAACAAATATTATCTAATTTTTGAAAATATAAAAGCAAAATAGTATATTGTGCGAGTAGAAATATAAGAAAATATATGAGCTACCCACACAATATACTCAAGTTCTAAAACTTAAATTTTCTGCATATACTATCAAGAGCTTGTCTGAACAAGGACACTTAATTTAGGGAGAATAGTATATGAAACAGAGAACTAAAATAATATTCTTAACCTATTCTGCACTGGTGATTTTTATGTCGTCAGCCTGTATATATATGTCACAGATGATTAAATCGAGATATCAGGACACATCGTCAGAAATCAGTATTTATAAAAATGTATATGTAACTAATATAGATGACAACAGAATAACAGCCAATATGTATGGAAATATAAAGAAATTCAATAGTGGAAAAATAGCAGAAGATGTAACCGGGTGTTTATGCGATATTACAGTTGAGGATGGAAAGATTGTTGGGGTTAATACCAAGACAGATGTTGTAAGTGGAAAGGTGTTGTCAGTTTCACAAGACAGCGTTGAAATTGAAGGTTATGGTTCTGTTAAGCTGGATGAAGATTTTATCATGTATGAAAAAGGAAATTCGCTTATAAGCAATTACAGCAGTATCATTGTCGGATATGCCCTGCAGGATTTTATTGTGGCAGATGGAGAAGTATGCGGCGCAATCAAGAATAAACCACTGCAGGCAGATAATATAAGAGTAATTATCAAGACAAGCGGATTCAGGGACATATTTTTTGATGAAACAGTGTTTTGTGCAGATTCTGGGATGATAGTGGAAACAGGTGAGGAATCATATGAGACAGCACCTGGTGAGGCAGTTGTATTTAATGCAGATACAGAAGATTTTAATCAGGGGAGAATAAGGCTTATTCCCAAGTCGGGGGAGATACAGTTCCAGTCAGTGAACAGAGGTGTTGGAACGCCTTCATATGGAGGAACTCTTGAAGTTTCACGATATGATGAGGGAATTGTTGTTGTAAATGAAGTGGCAATAGAAGATTATTTGAAAAAAGTTGTGCCAAGCGAGATGCCGTCAGGCTTTAATCTTGAAGCACTGAAATGTCAGGCAGTATGTGCAAGAAGCTACGCTTATACAGAACTTTCCAATAACTATTATAGTGCGTATGGAGCACATATTGATGATTCAATACAGTTTCAGGTATATAACAATTCACCACGGGCAGATTCTACGGATACGGCTGTAGATGCTACGGCAGGACAGGTGCTTTCATATAATGGAGATGTAGTCAAGACATATTATTATTCAACTTCATGTGGAAGCACTACAGATGTTACTTTGTGGGGTAATACAACAGAAAATTATCCATATTTTGTTGCGGAATGTGTAGGCGGTATAGATAAGGGACTCACGCTTACAATAGAATCTGAATTCAATACATTTATAAAGAGTGAAAATGAAGCTGATTACGATTACGACTGTACCTTGTACAGATGGAGCATGGAGGAATCAGTTAAAGAGATAAGTGAAGGATTTGCACGTTCTACAGGAAAGAATGTAGGAAACATAACAGATATTGAAGTACTTGAGCGTGTTAATGGAGGAGCAGCAGTCAAAGTTAAAGTTACAGGTGATAAAGGTGAGACAGTGATAGACAGTGAATCAGCGATTAGGGCAGCATTTGGCAATGCAAATGTGGATATGAACACTAAATCAGGAACGACAAGATATGCTAATCTTCCAAGTACATTCTGTGTGTTTGAGAAGGTGACGGAGGGAAAGAAGCTTACAGGTTTTAAGATAACAGGAGGCGGCTACGGACATGGAATCGGCATGAGTCAGAATGCTGCCAATAAAATGGCAGAATCCATGACTTACGCGCAGATTCTGGAATTCTTCTACAGAGGTACTACGCTTACTCTGATTTCTTCCCAAGATAATGCCTGAATATTTTTTCATCATTTATGAAGTAGTTAATCTCTGCACCTATGAATATTATAATCATGCAGGCATACATCCATATAAGTGCTATGATAATAGTAGCAAGGCTTCCGTACATGTATGAAAAATTGGGGGAATGGCCAACATAAAGAGAATACAGAGCTGTGAATAGATACCAGCCCAAAGCAGAGAAGAAAGCTCCGGGAATCTCTTTATAGAACTTTTTGCCTCTTCTTGATACAAGCGAGAAAGCTATAGTAAAGAAGAGTGTAAATACACTTGGAAACAGAAAATGTTTACTGTTAAATATTCCCCTGAACACAATTACTACATTAGTAAGCTGTGGAATATATTTCATGGTGAAGTTCATAATATTGTTACCGAATACCATAAGTATAAGACTTGCGATAATAAGTACCATGAATATAAGTGCGTATATGCTTGCTCTTATTCTCTGAAAGAGCCAGTTCTTCTGGTTGCTTTTTCTGTATATCTGCTTTAATCCACGGACTATCGCCATGAAGCCCTTGCCGGCAGCCCATATAATACCTATTGCGGTAATGAGCGTTAAGGCAGTGGTTGAATTGTCATATATATCAGTAAGCATACCCTGTACGATAGGCTGCAGCTGTGTTGGTAGAACACCATAAATAACCTTTAGAAGATCTGCTTTGGAAACTGGCAGAAACTTAATAAGGCTCAAAAGACCGATAAAGAACGGGAAAAAACTCAGCATGAGATAGTAACATGCTGAGGAAGCGTAGTCGCCAATGCGGTCTTCAGTTATTTTAGTGGCAATTCTTTTAATTAATAATATTAGATTCAGCATTCTTATTCCTATATTCCTTAATTGAATGTTTTCAAGATATTATATGTTATTTTAGAGAATTTAGCAATTACTTGCAAACATCTGATATTTTATGTAAAATGTGATTCGTGTAATTATGCACAGTAAATATAGTGAGGCAGATATGGGAATTAGTGTTAAGCTTCAGGTGTTTGAAGGCCCTTTAGATCTTCTTTTACATTTGATAGATAAGAATAAAGTTAATATATATGATATTCCGATTGCAATGATTACAGAACAGTATATGGAATATGTTGAGCAGCTAAAGAAGGAAGATCTTAATGTGGTAAGTGAGTTCCTTGTAATGGCGGCAACTCTTCTTGATATTAAGTCAAGAATGTTACTTCCTAAGGAAGTGGATGAAGAGGGCAACGAGGAAGATCCAAGAGCAGAGCTTGTTGAAAAGCTGTTAGAGTACAAGCTGTATAAAGCTATGGCACAGGAATTAAAGGACAAGCAAACGGGCGCTGAGAGAACTTATTATAAGAAGCAGGATATTCCAGAGGAGGTTGCGGCATATACACCGCCGGTTGATCTTACAGAGGTTATTGGCGATACAACCCTTACACGCCTTAACAGAATATTTGCTGATGTTATGAAGCGTAAGGAAGATAAGATTGATCCGGTACGAAGTAAGTTCGGAAAGATTGAGAAAGAAGAAGTTACCATGAGTGAGAAGCTTGTGGATATTAAAGCATTTATGATGGAGCATGAGAGTTTCAGTTTCAGGGAACTTTTATGGAATAATCCGTCAAAGGTTGCTGTTATAGTAACATTTTTAGTTGTGTTAGAACTTATTAAGACAGGATTCATTGAGGTCAAGCAGGAAAGCCCAGAAGCGGATATATTCATAAGGGTGGTAAGAGATCCTGAGCTTATTGAAGATATAACAGAGGAGTAGTGTGAAAAAACCATATATGCAAGTTTTTTAACACGCAAGTTTGTGCTCAGGCACAAACTTGGAATGCACTGAAAAGATGTGCAGGAATGGAGAGTAGGAAAATGAGTTTAGAACAGATGGAAGGCATAATTGAAGCGGTGCTTTTTACTATGGGTGATTCTGTGGAAGTGAGCAAGCTTGCAGATGCCATAGAACAGGATGTGGATACAACTGTTAAGATAGTACACAATCTTATGGATAAATATGAATCAGAGGACAGGGGAATAAGAATTATTGAGCTTGAAAACAGCTTTCAGCTGTGTACCAAGCAGGAATATTACGATGCTCTTATAAGAGTGTGCAGCCAGCCAAGAAGATATACACTTACAGAGGCGGCGCTTGAAACATTGTCGATAATAGCATATAAGCAGCCTGTAACAAAGATAGAGATAGAGAATATAAGAGGTGTTAATTCGGACAGGGCAGTAAGTAAGTTAGTTGAACTCGGTCTTGTAAAGGAAGTGGGAAGACTTGATGCACCGGGAAGACCTATGCTTTTCGGAACAACAGAGGATTTCTTAAGGTCTTTCGGAGTACAGTCGATAGACGAGCTTCCGACAATCAGTGAAGACATGGTTGAACAGTATAAGGAAGAGGCAGAATTAGAAATTGCAAGCGAAAGCTTTGACACAGATAATTCAGAAGATTCTGATGGTCAGATAACATTAGGAATATAGAAAGGAAGTTGACATTATGGAAAGAAAGAATGCATGGAAGAAATATTCAGATGAAGATAAGAAAAATGTATTCACATTTGCAGATGAATATAGGACTTTTATATCTGAATGTAAGACAGAAAGAGAATGTGTAAAGAAGTCTGTTGAACTGGCAAAGAAAGCCGGATACAGAGATTTACAGGAAGTTATTGCCGCCAATGAGACACTTAAGGCTGGTGATAAAGTATATGCTGTTAATATGAAGAAGGCAATAGTGCTTTTTAATATCGGAAACGAGCCGATTAGTGCCGGCATGAATATACTTGGGGCACATATTGATTCTCCAAGACTTGATATCAAGCAGAATCCTATGTATGAAGATTCAGACCTGGTTCTTCTTGATACACATTATTATGGAGGAATCAAGAAATACCAGTGGGTAGCAATTCCTCTTGCACTTCATGGTGTTGTTGCATTAAAGAATGGTGAATGTGTTGAAGTTGTAATCGGAGAAGACGCTGACGATGCGGTTGTCGGAGTATCAGACCTTCTTATACATCTGGCTGCTAAACAGATGGAAAAGAAAGGAAGCTCGGTGGTTGAGGGCGAGGACCTTGATATCCTTATAGGAAGCATGCCGGCAGCATCAGACAGTGATAATACAGATGAGGATAAGGAAGAAAAGGAAGCAGTTAAGAAGAATATTCTTGCAATTCTTAAAGAAAAATACGGAATTGAGGAGGAAGATTTCTTATCAGCAGAGCTTGAGGCAGTTCCGGCAGGACATGCAAGAGATTACGGTTTAGACAGAAGCATGATTATGGGATATGGCCATGATGACAGAGTGTGTGCTTATCCGTCGCTTATTGCACTTCTTAACACACCACAGGTTACAAGAACAGGTGTGTGTATCCTTGTAGATAAAGAAGAGATAGGAAGTGTCGGTGCAACAGGCATGCATTCAAGATTCTTTGAAAATATGGTCGCAGAGGTTATGGACAGATGTGGTGATTATTCAGAGCTTAAATTAAGAAGAGCACTTGCTAATTCTTATATGTTATCATCAGATGTAAGTGCGGCATATGACCCTAATTATGCATCAGTGTTTGAAAAGAAGAATTCAGCATTCTTTGGAAAAGGTATGGTATTTAACAAGTATACAGGTTCAAGAGGAAAGAGTGGTTCTAATGATGCTTCTGCTGAATTCATTGGAAAGTTAAGAAAAGTTATGGATGATGCAGATGTGTATTTCCAGATGGCAGAGCTTGGAAAGGTAGATGCAGGCGGTGGCGGAACAATTGCATATATCTTAGCTAATCTTGATATGAATGTAATCGACAGTGGAATTGCTGTACAGAATATGCATGCACCATACGAGGTAATAAGCAAGGCTGACCTATATGAGACATTAAAGGGGTATGAAGCATTTTTACAGATGTAAAATGTTTGTGTTAACGAAAGGACAATAATATGAAGTGGAATAAATATTCAATCCAGACAACTACAGATGCAGTTGATATGATAAGCAGCGCGCTTAATGATATAGGAATTGAAGGTATCGAAATTGAGGATAATGTACAGCTTACTAAGGAAGAGGCTAAGTCAATGTTTGTAGATTTCATTCCTGACCTTCCACCTGATGATGGAAGAGCCAAGGTTAATTTCTACATCGACAGTGAAGAAGATGACGGTTCTATGCTTGAAAAGGTTAAAGCAGAACTTGAAGATTTGAGAATGTTTATTGATATCGGTGAGGGAACAATCACAGAATCAGAGACAGAGGATAAGGACTGGATTAACAACTGGAAGCAGTACTGGCATACATTTACAATAGGAGATTTGTTCATCAAGCCTACATGGGAGCCGGAGACAGAGGAGATGAAGGGACATGCTGTACTTAGCATTGACCCGGGAACAGCTTTCGGAACAGGTTCACATGAGACTACAAGAATGGTTATAAAGCAGCTTCAGAAGTATGTTAAAGATGGTGATGAGGTGTTAGATGTCGGCTGTGGAAGCGGTATACTTTCAGTAGTTGCATTAAAATATGGTGCAAAGCATGCATTTGGTACAGACCTTGACCCTAATGCAATTATTGCATCAGAGGAAAATGCAGAGCAGAACAATATAGATAAGAAGCAGCTTGAGGTTATTGAGGGTAATATCATTGATGATAAAGCTGTTAAAGATGCCTGTGGCTATGAGTGCTACGACATTGTGTGTGCCAATATCCTTGCAGACGTATTAGAGCCACTTTCTACATGCATACATGAGCATATGAAGCACGGCGCTTACTTTATTACTTCCGGTATTATAGATACTAAGGAAAATGAGGTAGCAGAGGCATTTAAGAAGAATCCTGAGTTAGAGATAGTTGAGATTAACCATGATGGCGAGTGGGTTAATATCACAGCAAGAAGGAAGTAGTGTATGTATCATTTTTTTGCAGAGCATGAGAATATCCATGATTCATATATAGATATAGTTGGAAGTGATGTTAATCACATTAAGAATGTATTAAGATTCAAAGAAGGCGACAAGCTTCTTATAAGCAGCGGAGATAATGTTGATTATGAATGCAGTATCGCTTCTATGTCTGATGAATATATAAGGGCAGATATACTAAGTAAGGACGAGCAGGGGAAAGAACTGCCTTCAAGAATAATCCTGTTTCAGGGACTGCCTAAGGCTGATAAAATGGAGCTTATAATACAGAAGGCTGTAGAACTTGGAGCATACAGTGTTGTTCCTGTAGCAATGAAAAGAAGCGTTGTAAAACTGGATGCGAAGAAAGCTAAAGCTAAGGTTGAACGCTGGAATGGCATTGCATTAAGTGCAGCCAAGCAAAGCAAGAGAAGTATCCAGCCTGAAGTGACAGAAGTTATGACATTTAAGCAGGCACTTGAGTATGCAGGAAAGCTAGATAAGCTTTTACTGCCATATGAGTGCGCAGAAGGCATGGAAAAGACCAGAAAAGTGATTGAAGAAATCGGACATGGAGAATCTGTTGGTATATTCATAGGCCCTGAGGGCGGATTCGACAGGTCAGAGCTTGACGAAGCTGTAAATGCAGGCTGTGAGATAATCACACTAGGTAAGAGAATATTAAGAACTGAGACAGCGGGAATGATGCTGTTGTCAGTGCTTATGTATAATATGGAAGAATAAGCGGAAAAGAGGCAATATGGAAGCATATCTTGATAATTCTGCTACAACGAAATGTGCAGCAGAGGTAGTAGAAACAGCAGTAAAGGTTATGTCAGAAGATTATGGTAATCCATCATCAAAGCATATGAAGGGCGTTGATGCAGAGAAATATATCCGTGAAGCTAAAGAGGTAATAGCAAAGACTCTTAAGTGTCAGGATAAGGAGATACTCTTTACTTCTGGTGGAACAGAATCTAATAACATGGCAATAATCGGAACAGCAATGGCTAATAAAAGAAAAGGAATGCACTGCATAGTATCATCTGTAGAACATTCATCAGTTAAAGAGCCATTCAATTTCCTTGAAAAAGAAGGCTTCAGAATAACATATCTTCCAGTTGATAAAGATGGAATAGTTGATATAGAGGCTCTAAAGGATGCACTTGATGATGAGACAATACTTGTTTCAGTAATGTATGTTAATAATGAGATTGGTGCAGTTGAACCAATTGAAGAAATCGGACATATAATTAAAGATTATAATCCTGATATTGTATATCATGTTGATGCGATTCAGGCTTATGGCAAATATAAGATATATCCTAAGAAGTTTGGAATTGATCTGTTATCAGTCAGTGGACATAAGATTCACGGACCTAAGGGGAGCGGATTCTTATTCATTAATGATAAGACAAGAATCAAGCCTATTATATATGGTGGAGGACAGCAGAAGGGCATGCGTTCAGGAACTGAAAATGTTCCGGCTATAGCAGGACTTGCAACTGCTGTAAAGCTTATATATAATAATGACTTTGAAAGCAAGATAGCACATTTGTATGAGTTAAAGGATTACTTCATAGATGAGCTTGAAAAGCTTCCTGATGTGCAGGTAAACAGCAAGAAGGGTACGGATTCGGCACCACAGATTGTAAGTGCAAGCTTTAAGGGAGTAAGGGCAGAAGTGCTTCTTCATTCACTTGAAGATAAAGGAATCTATGTATCATCAGGTTCAGCATGCTCATCTAACAAGCCGGGACTGAGCAATACACTTGTTGCAATCGGACTTGATAAGGAGCTGCTTGATTCTACACTTCGGTTCAGCTTCTGCTATGAGACAACAAAGGGAGAACTTGAATACACAATAGAAACACTTAAACAACTGCTTCCAATGCTTAGGAAGTACACAAGACGATAATTGTGTGAAAATAGATTTTCACACACAAGATTTGTGCTTTGCACAAATCTTGATATGCAAAGGAAAGGCGGGAAACGATGTATAAAGCATTTTTGATAAAGTATGGAGAAATAGGCGTTAAAGGAAAGAACAGATTCATCTTTGAGGACGCCCTTGTAAGACAGATTGAGTTCTCACTTAAAGATGTTGAGGGGGAATTTGATGTAAGAAGAGCAGATGGAAGAATCTATGTTAATGCACTTTCGGACTATGATTATGATGAGGTAATTGAGAGCCTTACAAGAGTATTTGGTATAGTTGGAATCTGTCCTGTAGTTCAGATTGAAGATAACGGTTTTGATGACCTTGCTAATCAGGTTATCAATTATCTTGATAAGGCATATAAGAATAAGAATCTTACATTCAAGGTTAATGCAAGAAGAACAAGAAAGAATTATCCAATGAACTCAATGGAGATTAATATGGAGCTTGGTGGAAGAATTCTTGATGCATTTCCAGAGATGAAGGTTGATGTTCATAAGCCTGAGGTTCTTTTACAGGTTGAGATAAGAGGAGATGTAATCAATATTTACTCTATCGAGGTTCCGGGTCCTGGCGGAATGCCAATCGGAACAGCAGGAAAGGCTATGCTTTTATTATCAGGCGGTATTGACAGCCCTGTTGCAGGATATATGGTTGCCAAAAGAGGTGTACAGATTGAAGCAACATATTTCCATGCTCCACCATATACAAGTGAAAGAGCAAAGCAGAAAGTAATTGACCTTGCAAAGATTGTATCTAAGTATTCAGGTCCTATTACACTTAATGTTGTTAATTTCACAGATATCCAGATGGCTATATATGAGAAATGTCCACATGATGAGCTTACAATCATTATGAGAAGATATATGATGAAGATTGCTGAAGATTTAGGAAAGATGAGCGGATGTCAGGGACTTGTTACAGGAGAGAGTATCGGACAGGTTGCAAGCCAGACAATGGCAAGTCTTTACTGTACTAACGAAGTGTGTACAATGCCTGTATTCAGACCGGTTATTGGTTTTGACAAGCAGGAGATTATTGATATATCAGAAAAGATTGGCTCATATGAGACATCAATACAGCCATTTGAGGACTGCTGTACAATATTCGTTGCAAAGCACCCTGTAACCAAGCCTAATCTTAATGTTATCAAGCAGCATGAGACTAACCTTGACGGAGTTATTGAGGAGCTTTACAAGACAGCAATTGAGACAACAGAAAAAATCGTAATTGAATAAAATAAAACCGCTTTATCTGTAACAGATAAAGCGGTTTATATGTGCTTACACATCATTACTCAACGATGTATGGCTTTAATACGGCAAGGATTGTATCAATATCATTGTCTGCATGAATGTTCAGGTCAATTGGCTTAGAAAGATCAAGACTGAATATACCCATTATAGACTTGGCATCAATTACATATCTGCCAGAAACAAGATCAAAGTCAACATCGAATTTAGTGATATCGTTGACAAAAGATTTTACTTTGTCGATTGAATTTAATGAAATCTTTACAGTTTTCATTAGAATACCTCCTTAAATGTTTTTCTATAAACTATAATATCTATTTGTTAAACCTATGTCAATAAAGAAATGTAACAAAAATTAACAGGAAACGAGGATTAAATTGAAAAAAGTTGCTATACACAGTCTGGGCTGTAAGGTTAATTCCTATGAGGCAGAATCAATGGAGATAATGCTTAGGGATGAGGGGTATGAGATAGTGCCTTTTAGTGAAGATGTTCAGGCTGATATATATATAATTAATACATGTTCAGTAACTAATATTGCTGACAGAAAATCAAGACAGATGCTGCATAAGGCAAAGAAGATGAATCCGGAGGCAGTTGTTGTTGCTGCTGGCTGTTATGTGCAGGCAGACCCTGACGGAGTTAAAAAGGATGAATGTGTTGATATCGTTCTTGGCAATAATATGAAGATAAGTATTGTTGAAGCATTAAATGATTATTTTGGCGGTTCGGATAAAACAAGCTATCTTGTTGATATTAATGACAAGTATCAGGAGTATGAATCGCTTAAGATTAACCAGACAGGGGAACACACAAGAGCGTATATCAAGATTCAGGACGGATGCAACCAGTTCTGTTCTTACTGCATAATACCATACGTAAGAGGCAGGGTAAGAAGCCGTAAGCCTCAAGATATAGTAAATGAAGTTAAGACTCTTGCAGCTACAGGTGTTAAGGAGGTTGTTCTTACAGGAATCCATATATCATCTTATGGAACAGACCTTGAGAATATAAGTCTTATAGAACTTATAGAGGCAATACATGAGGTCGAGGGAATTAAAAGAATACGTTTAGGTTCGCTTGAACCAAGAATAATTACAGAAGAATTTGCAAAAAGGATTGCCAGCTTAGAAAAGATATGTCCACATTTTCACTTATCATTACAGAGTGGATGCGACAAGACATTAAAGGCAATGAACAGAAAATATAATACAGAAGAGTATTATGAGGGCTGCGTAAAGTTAAGAGAAGTGTTTGATAATCCGGCAATAACTACTGATGTAATCGTGGGATTTCCTGGCGAGACAGAGGAAGATTTCCTTGAGACACGCAAGTTCCTTGAGAAAGTACATTTTTACGAAATGCATATATTCAAATATTCAAGAAGAAAGGGAACTGTTGCTGACAAGATGAAGGAGCAGGTAGCAGACACTGTTAAGTCAGAAAGAAGTGCAGTACTGCTTGCGTTAGAGAAGGCACAGTCACTTGAATACAGAAAAATGTATATCGGAAAGAAGTTAGAAGTTCTTATAGAAGAATTGACAGAAATAGATGGCAGGTCATATTATACAGGATATACAAAGAACTATATAAGAGTGGCAATAGCCGCTGATGAGTTTAAGGATAATCCTGTTAATGATATATATGAATGTATGGCTGATAAGCTTATCTGTGACGGGGTTACTATATTAGCGAGGTGTAATTAATGTCAAGAAAGAATACTAAAGGAACAATATTAGCTATAGATATGGGCAATACTAATATAGTTATTGGCTGTGTTGATGATGATAAAGTAATATTTGAGGAAAGGCTGAGTACAGACCTTTCAAAGACAGAGCTGGAGTATGCCATCAGCTTTAAGAATGTTCTTGAAATCTATAATATAAAATCAGAGGATATCAATGGTGCAATTATATCGTCAGTTGTTCCACAGCTTGTTAATGTAATTAAAGCTGCTGTTGAAAAGGTTGTAGATATAGAGCCTCTGGTTGTTGGACCCGGAGTAAAGACGGGGCTTAACATTCTTATGGACCAGCCAAAGCAGGTGGGAAGTGACTTAATAGTTGATGCAGTTGCAGCGACACATGATTATGGCGCACCTGTTATTATAGTTGATATAGGCACTGCAACTACTATAAGCGCAGTTGATGAGAATGGTAATTATATAGGTGGTGCAATCCTTCCGGGAGCAGGTGTTTCAATGAATTCACTTTCATCAAGAACTGCGCAGCTTCCAAGAATCAGCTTTGATGCACCTAAAGGACCGGTTGGAAAGAACACGGTTGACTGTATGAAGAGCGGTCTTATATACGGACATGCAGGAAGTATAGACGGAATTATAGACAGAATAATAGATTGCTGCGGATTCGGAAAGAACGGAAAGCCTGCTGCAAAGCTTGTGGCAACAGGGGGTCTTAGCAAGGTTATAATTCCATTCTGCAGGAATAGAATCGAGACTGACCCTGCACTTCTTATAAGAGGTCTGAAATATATTTATGATAAAAATGTCTAGAATAGTGAACGCATAAGCGGGAGGAGATAATATGCTTAAGGGAAAGACAGTTGTTCTTGGAGTAACAGGCAGTATAGCAGCATATAAGATTGCTAATCTTGCTAGTATGCTTGTAAAGAAGCATGCCAATGTGCATGTTATAATGACTGAGAATGCATGTAATTTTATTAATCCGATAACATTTGAGACACTTACAGGAAACAAGTGTTTAGTTGATACATTTGACAGAAACTTCCAGTTTAATGTTGAGCATGTCAGCCTTGCAAAGCTGGCTGATATATTCCTTGTAGCACCTGCTTCGGCAGATGTAATAGGAAAGATTGCAAATGGGATAGCAGACGATATGCTGACTACAACAATTATGGCATGCAAATGTCCAAAGCTTATATCACCTGCGATGAACACTAATATGTTTACTAATCCTATAGTACAGGATAATCTTAAGAAATTAGAGCATTATGGATATGAAATTATCCAGCCTGACAGTGGTTATCTTGCATGTGGTGATACAGGTGCGGGAAAGATGCCGTCGGAGCAGGTTCTTCTTAATTACATCTTAAGGACAATAGCTAAAGATAAAGATATGGCCGGAATTAAGCTTACAGTTACTGCAGGACCTACAAGAGAGAAGTTAGACCCTGTAAGATTCTTATCTAATAATTCCACTGGAAAAATGGGATATGCAATTGCTAAGATGGCAATGCTTCGTGGAGCGGATGTAACACTTATATCAGGAAAAGTAAGCCTTGAGCCGGTGCCATTTGTTAAGATGGTGGATATTGTTTCAGCAGAGGATATGTATAATGCAGTAATTAAGAGTGCTAAAGATGCAGATATAATAATCAAGGCAGCAGCAGTTGCAGATTACAGACCATCTGATGTGAGCGATGAAAAGATCAAGAAAAAAGATGGTGATATGTCAATTCCTCTTGAACGGACTAAAGACATAATAGGCACACTTGGAAGCAGTAAAAGAGATGGATTGTTCCTGTGCGGATTCTCAATGGAAACAGAGCATATGCTTGACAATTCCAAGGTGAAGCTCACAAAGAAGAATCTTGATATGATAGTGGCTAATAATGTCAAGGTGGCAGGAGCCGGATTTGGAACAGATACCAATGTGGTTACTGTTATTACTAAAGATGCAGTCGAGGAGCTTCCTATGATGAGTAAGGAAGAGGTTGCTGATGCACTTCTTGACAGAATAATGAAAGCAAGACAATAATAAAAGAAAAACAGAAGCGGGAAATAAAAAAGGCTGCCAGCTAAATGATATGTACTGTAATCATAATTACATATCATATGCTGGCAGCCTTTTTGTGGGTGACGGTAAGAAAAATACGCCACGCCGAATTGCTACATATCTTCGCCAAGAGCCTTGATTCTTCCATATGTGCTTAAAAGATATAAGCCTGAAAGACCTACAAGTGCGTAGATTATACGGTCTACCATAACAGACCTGAATATAAAATGCACAAGGTTGAAATTGAGGAATCCGATAAGTCCCCAGTTAAGAGTTCCTACAATGGCGATTGTAAGAGCAATGTAGTCTATAGGTTTAGAATTCATAAAATGCCTCCTTAAAATAGCGGATTTGCTTTTGTGATTAGTATTAGACATTTCACGCAGATGATACTGGTAAAATATGGATTTTATAATGAAAAAGTGCAAACTTGCGGCTTTAAACCTTGTATCAGCCTGTCTAAAATGCTACAATTACAGTGTTTGTGAATCAGCACAGGTATTGTGCGGAAATAATGAGGTTTATCATGGCGGGAAAGAAAGTAGTCAGATACAGAAGAAAACCGAAAGCAGCAGCAATTATATTTGCGATAGTTCTTGTATATATTGTGTGCTTTATTTTGATATATGTCTCTAAAGCGAAAGTACAGACTTATGAAGTAGAAGTTGGTTCACTTATGAATAATGCTTCGTTTACCGTAGTAGCTTTAAGACAGGAAGAAGTATATAACTCGTCATACTCAGGTGATATTAATTATTACCAGAGAGAGGGAACAAGGGTTATGACAGATGATACGGTTTATACGGTTGATGAGACCGGAAGAGTATCAGAAATCCTTGCACAGTATACTTCAGGAGATGGCAATAAGCTGTCTGATGAGAATCTGACAGTTATTAAGAATACTCTTACTAATTATAAGACTGAATATGGTGATAATGATTTCAGTGCAGTATATGACCTTAAGTCGGATCTTAATGCAACAGTTCTTCAGTCTATTAATGAAAATATTATGGCTAATCTTGATTCAATTGTTTCAAGTACAGGAAGCCAAGATCTTTTTAAAACCGTTAAAGCAGAAAAGCCCGGAATTGTTGTATATTCAGTTGATGGATATGAGGGCATAACAGAGGAGACAATTGGCAATGTCGATTTTAAGAAAACTGCTTATGACAAGCAGAACCTTAAATCTGAAAAGCTGATTGCTGCATCAGATCCTGCATATAAGATTATTACGAGTGAGAACTGGACACTTATGTTTCCGGTAACACAGTCAGATATTGATAAGTATTCATTATCCGGTAAAGATACCATATCAATCAAGTTTACAAAGGATAGTGTAACGGGAACATTTCCATTTAAGATAGTTAATGATGGAAAGAACTCATATGGTGAGATAACTTTATCAAAGTATATGATAAGGTATGCAACTGAGCGATTCCTTGATATTGAAATAATTGTATCAGGTAAATCCGGAATAAAGGTTCCTGTATCGGCGGTAACAGAGAATGAATTCTATAAGATACCGAAGGAATATCTTATAACTAATGGCGAAAAAGGTAATTACGGTTTCCTTGTGGAAGAAAGTGATTCAGAAGGAAAGCTTAATCAGGTATTTAAGTCAGTGGATATTTATAAGTCAACTGATGATTCAATATATATTAAAAAGACAGAGCTTTCAGCAGGAACAAGCATTATAAAAATGGATTCCAGCGACAGATTCGTTGTCGGGCCTGTAGAGAAGCTTAAGGGCATATATTGTGTGAATACCGGATATACAGTCTTTAAGCTGGTAGAGATAATAGATGGCAATAATGAGTACTATATTGTAAAACAGTCACTTAGTCATGGTGTGTCAATATATGACAGAATAATTCTTGATGCGGACAAGTATTCGGAGAATGAAATGATATATTAAATGTTTCAGCATATCAGATTAATGACATTCAGGAGGTATTATGTTAAAGGATAATCTTATTGAAGTTAAAGAACATATAAAGAAAGCATGTGAGAAATCAGGAAGAAATCCTGAAGATGTATGCCTTGTTGCAGTAAGCAAGACAAAGCCCGAAGAAATGCTTATGGAAGTATATGACTGTGGAATAAGACAGTTTGGAGAGAATTATGTTCAGGAAATGGTGGATAAGGTAGATGATCTTCCTAAAGATATAACATGGCATATGATAGGACATTTACAGAGAAACAAAGTAAAATATGTTGTCGGACGTGCAGCAATGATTCATTCTGTTGATTCAGAAAGACTTGCTGTAGCAATAAGCGAGGAGGCAGTTAAGAAAGGGCTTGTTCAGGATATTCTTATCGAAGTTAATGTTGCAGGAGAAGAAAATAAGTTCGGCGTTACATGTGATGAGGCAGAAGAATTTGTTAAGAAAATTGCAGTACTTCCGGGAATTAAGATAAGAGGATTCATGACAAGTGCACCATTTGTAGAAAATCCAGAGGATAATAGGAAGTATTTTAGAGAATTAAAGCAATTACTGGTTGACATCAATAACAAAAACATAGATAATGTATACATGAATGTTTTGTCCATGGGTATGACTAACGACTATACAGTTGCTGTGGAAGAAGGAGCAACTCATGTCAGAGTGGGAACAGCAATATTTGGAGCCAGGGACTATTCACACTAATATGTTTTGGGGATACTAAAGAAAGTCAGATTATCAGATATAGGAGAGTGTTTATAATGGGAATGTTAGACGGTTTAACTAATATGTTTAAGATGCATGATGATGACGATTTTGATGATGATTACGAAGATTACGATGATGATTTTGATGATGATTACGAAGATGAGAAGCCTTCTGCAAGAAAGAAGCTTTTCACAGGTTCATCAAAGAAGGATTCAGTAGCTGATGAAGAAGTTTCATATACAGCAGAGAAGCCAAGATTCGCTTCAAAGTCTAAGGTTGTTCCTATGAAGACACAGTCTGCAAGAGGACTTGAAGTTGTTGTAATAAGACCAGAATCTATGGAAGATGCTAAGGAGATAACAGATACACTTCTTACAGGTAAGGCTGTTGTACTTAACCTTGAAGGAATCCATGTTGAGATAGCACAGAGAATAATAGATTATTCTGCTGGTTCTACATATGCAATAAGGGGTAACCTTCAGAAGATAACTAATTATATTTTCCTGGTGACTCCACCTAATGTAGATATTTCGGGTGATATTCCTGAGATAGTAACAGGAGGAATTGATCTTTCATCATTTAACAAGAATGAAAACAGATTTTAATTGATCTTTACAGCCACCCACATATAATGGGTGGCTGTTTAAGTATAAGAATAAGGGAGAATGTTATGAAGTGTATTAATGTAAAGTGCGAAGGAAAACCAGCATACGATATTGTGATTGAAAGTGGATTCGGGGGACTTTCAGAAGCCTTTAATAAGCTTGAAATAACAGGGAGAAAGTTATGTATTGTGACAGACAGCAATGTAGGTCCTTTATATGCAGAACAGGTAAAGAATGAGCTTGAAAAAACAGGTAATGCGGTATATGTGTATACATTTGCAGCAGGAGAAGAGAATAAGACTCTTGACACAGTACAGGATGTATATGAATATCTTATAGAGAATCATTTTGACAGGAATGACTGCCTTGTAGCACTTGGAGGAGGAGTTGTTGGCGACCTTACCGGATTTTCTGCAGCAACATATCTTAGAGGAATTAAATTCATACAGGTTCCTACATCACTTCTTGCACAGGTTGATTCAAGTATTGGCGGCAAGACAGGCGTTGATTTCAGGGCATATAAGAATATGGTTGGAGCATTCCACCAGCCAAAGCTTGTATATATGAACATGTCTGTGCTTAAGTCACTCAGTAAGAGACTTTTTAATTCCGGATTTGGTGAGATTATTAAGCATGGTCTTATTAAAGACAGGGAATATTACAACTGGCTTAAGGACAATGCAGACAGAATTAAGGCACTAGATTCAGATGCACTTGAACATATGATATATGTGAGCTGTAACATCAAGAGAGAGGTTGTTGAGAATGACCCTAAGGAAAAGGGTGAAAGAGCACTGCTTAATTTTGGACATACATTAGGACATGCCATTGAGAAAGAGATGAACTTCTCACTTTATCATGGAGAGTGTGTTGTGCTTGGAATGATAGCAGCACTCAATATATGTGTCGAGCTTGGAACTATAACTGCAGAGGAAAGAGATGATGCTCTTAAAACATTTGCATTATATGAATTCCCTGACCATGTCACAGGAATTAAGATTGATGATGTTGTTGCGGTATCCAAGAATGACAAGAAGATGGATGCCGGCAAGGTTAAGTTCATTCTTCTTAAGTCAGTCGGAGATGCTTATATTGACAGAGATATAACTGATGACCAGATGAGAAGAGCACTTGAAGGTGTTATAAGATAAATGTTTAATAACGGAGGTCGAAAGTGAATAATAAAAAGAAAATATTTAATTTGTTTTTTTATATTATAGGAATTGTTGTTCTGACTGAATTAGACCAGATTACCAAAGCACTTGCAGAAGCGAGTCTTTTAGGAAAACCGGATTTTAAGATAATAGGCGATGCTTTTGTTTTTTCTTATCTTAGAAATTCAGGCGCAGCATGGGGCATGTTAAGCGGTAAGATTAATCTGTTTCTTGTGTTTACAGTTATAGTTATGCTTATAGTAACTTATGTAATCATTAATCTTCCTGCAACAAGAAAGTATATGCCACTTCTTATAACATGTACATTACTTGTATCTGGTGCAGTAGGAAACTTTATTGACAGGGTAAGATTCGGATATGTAAGGGATTTTATATATTTCAAGCTTATTAATTTTCCGGTATTCAATGTGGCAGACTGCTATGTTACTGTTTCAGTTGCTCTGCTTATAATTCTTATTCTTTTTGTCTACAAAGAAGATGATTTCGGATTCTTAAAGTTATCGAAGAAGGGTGATAATAATGAGTGATTCAGTGCAGAATTTAATTGCTGAACCAGAGGATAAGGGGACAAGAATAGATAAATATCTGTCGCAGGAGTTAGAAGATGTGTCAAGGTCACGCATACAGAAGCTGTTAGATGATGGAGATATTACGGTTGATGACAAATGTGTCAAGTCCAACTATAAGCTTAATGGAACGGAACATATCACAATAACAATTCCTGAACTTATTGTGCCACAGATACTTCCGGAAAACATACCTCTGAATATAATATATGAAGATGATGATGTAATACTGATAGATAAACCGAAGGGAATGGTTGTACATCCGGCTGCAGGACATTACACAGGAACAGTTGTCAATGCACTTATGTATCACTGCAGGGATAATCTGTCAGGAATTAACGGCGTTATGCGTCCTGGAATAGTACACAGAATAGATATGAATACCACGGGTGTTATTGTTGCATGTAAGAATGACAAGGCACATAATGATATTGCTGCACAGCTTGCTGTCCATTCAATAACAAGAAAGTATTATTGCATTGTACATAACCGCTTTAAAGAGGAAGAAGGCACGGTGGATGCACCTATAGGACGCAATCCGAAAGACCGCAAGATGATGGCAATAGACAGAAAGAACGGAAAGAGGGCTGTTACACATTACCGTGTACTTGAGAATTTTGACAAATACAGTTTTATAGAGTGCCAGTTAGAGACAGGAAGAACACATCAGATAAGGGTACATATGGCAAGTATAGGACATCCGATACTTGGAGATGATGTATATTGTCATGCGAAGACAGGATACAGACTACAGGGGCAGACACTTCATGCAGGAGTGTTAGGTTTTATACATCCGTCAACAGGAGAATACATGGAGTTTAAGGCACCATTGCCGGAATATTTCGATAAGCTGCTTAAGGATTTAAGAAATGGAGGTAGCAATTGAGACGCAGGGAATTTATAGATATAATATTGAACAGTATTTCAGATACATTTGATATATACCATAATTACTGGTTTGAAGGTAGAAAATTTGTTATATATGCTTACAGCTATAATAAGAAAGACAGATTTTCTACAACAGATGATGCCAAGTTATGGGACTCAAAATGCTATGAGCATCTGTTTTTCATTAATTGTGATACGCTTGGTATGAAAGAGCTTGATGATTTATATGATTTTGCTGTCAATAAGATTGAACCGCATTTTGTACGAGGTGACGGAAAGCTGCCGGTTAAGAATCATATGTATACACATATATCATTTATAATAATCACGAGAAACCAGGTGTTTCCTGATGTTGAAAAGGCACTTAAATCTAAGAATTTTAGTAAGAATTATATGTTTGGTGCAAGAGGTTTTTCTAATATCAGACTGGCTTGTGTTACACCGAGCAGATACAGTGTGATATCTAATAAGGCTGGAACCAAGATAGCAGAATTTCTTACAGAGATACTCTTGCATATAGACCATTATGAAGAGTAATTAATAATTATTAAAGATTAATTTAATTATGCTTAATATGTAGATTTTACCACAGAAATAATGTATAATATATCTAAAGTATTTCGTATACAATTGAAACCAGGAGGTAGGAACTATGGATGAGAGAACAGTTATTACTATCGGACGAGAATTTGGAAGCGGTGGACATGAGATAGGCATGAAACTGGCAGAGAAGCTGGGGATAAAGTGCTACGACAAGGAACTGCTTGAACTTGCAGCTAAGGAGAGTGGACTTTGTGAAGAACTTTTCGCATCTCAGGACGAGAAGCCTACTAACAGTTTCCTTTATTCTCTTGTAATGGATACATATTCACTGGGATATACTAATTCATATGTGGATATGCCTATTAATCACAAGGTTTTCCTTGCACAGTTTGATGCTATCAAGAAACTTGCAGAGAGAGAATCATGTGTTATTGTAGGAAGATGTGCTGATTATGCATTGGAAGATAATCCATATGCAGTAAGTGTATTTATCAAGGCAAGTCTTGATGAGAGAGTACAGAGAATTAAGAGAATCTATGAACTTAATGATTCTAAGGCAGCAGATCTTATCCAGAAGACGGATAAGAGAAGAGCAAGCTATTACAATTACTACTCAAGCAAGAAGTGGGGAGAAGCTAAGAGCTACAATCTCTGTATAGACAGCGGACTTGTAGGAGTAGATGGCGCAATTGATATGATACTTAAGTTTATTGAATTAAAAGAGAAGAACATGGGTAAGGATATTTAATACATTCTAATGTATATACGGTTGGTAAGTTATGGATTTTAATGGCTATAAAAGAACGAAGAAGTTTGATATTAAGAGATGGTTCAAGGGAACTAATTCAATTATATATCTTGTCATTCTTGTTGTAATGGTTCTGGGACTGGCTTTTGTATTAAAGACTGTTATTGGTATGCATAATAGCAATAAGAATGCAGATGAAGTGACTCAGGAAGAGACAACTGATGTGAGCGAGCAGGAGACTGATACACAGACTCAGACAGTTGCCAGAAACCAGTCATATTACATCAGGATAAGCATAGCTAAGCATACACTGGTTGTTTATCAGCTTGATAATAATAATGAGTTTACAATTCCAGTGAAAGCATTTAAGGTTGCCCTGGGTCCTAAGGTAGAACCTGCGAAGACAGCCATATCAGAAAAGTCGGTGTGGCGTAAGATTACAGATATATATTATGTCAGATATTCTTCAAGACTTGATAATGCTGAATATTTAAGTACAGCGACATATTACAGCCAGAGTGACAATAATCTTAATCCGAAGTCTTATAATATGATCGGGCAGAATGTGACAGAAGGATCAATTCTTATGACTTGTGCCAATGCCAGATGGATATATGAGAACTGCGGTGCCAAGACAACTGTAGAGATAGTTGATGATTTTGATATCAGTTCAGATATTAAAGTGGAGGATATAAGCCGGATAGCTGATGATGCATATAGAGACCCGACTGATAATGTGAATGGAAGCAGTAATATACAGAATAATAACGTTTCACAATACAATCAGACACAGCCGACAACTGTCAGTCAGCAGGAGACTAATGCTCAGCATACCCAGTCATCAGAGGCACAGAAGCCGTATGACAAGACCATGTCAGAGTAATTTAACAACATATTTATAATAACAATTAATCCCTTTTCGCTTTTTATAAAGCAGAATGTATGCTATAATAGGTACATTCGTGTATTTATGAAAGGAAAAGGGATTTTTTATGTCAAACATTATTATTTTAGCAGCAATTATACTTTACCTTGGAATGGTAGTATGGATAGGTGTAATCTGTTCCAAGAAGAACAGTGATGTAGGAGACTTCTATCTTGGTGGAAGAAAGTTAGGACCTGTCGTTACTGCAATGAGTGCAGAAGCATCAGATATGAGCAGTTACCTGCTTATGGGTGTTCCGGGACTTGCATATCTTACAGGACTTGCTGACGCAACATGGACAGCAATTGGTCTTGCACTTGGTACATACCTTAACTGGCTTATTGTTGCCAAGAAGATAAGATTATATTCACATGGTTATCAGGCAATAACACTTCCTGATTATTTCTCTAAGAGATTCGGGGATGACAAGCATGTAATTACATTAATATCTGCAGCACTTATTGTAATATTCTTTATACCATATACAGCATCAGGCTTTGCTGCCTGCGGAAAGCTGTTTAACAGCCTTTTAGGCTTTAATTATCATACAGCAATGATTGTCAGTGCTGTTGTTATCGTACTTTACTGTACTATGGGAGGATTCCTTGCAGCAAGCACATCTGACCTTGTGCAGAGTATTATTATGACATTCGCACTTGCTGTAGTAGTTATATTTGGAATTGTACAGGCAGGAGGAATGGGAGTTGTACTTGATAATGCCAAGGCACTTCCAGGATATCTTGATATGTTCCATACACATATTGCAGAGACTAATACATCAGGTGATTATGGATTCTTTAAGATTGTTTCAACACTTGCATGGGGACTCGGATATTTCGGAATGCCACATATCCTTTTAAGATTCATGGCTATTGAAGATGAGAACAAGTTAAAGATTTCAAGAAGAATTGCTACTGTATGGGTATTCATATCACTTATTGTTGCAACAGGTATCGGTGTAATCGGTCTTACACTTTCTAAATCTGGTATTATTGATACTTTAACAGGAAGCGAATCAGAGACAATTATTGTTAAGATATCACATTATCTTTCAACATTTAACCCTGTGGCAGCATTCATAGCAGGAATTATCCTTGCAGGTATTCTTGCAGCTACCATGTCAACAGCAGATTCACAGCTTCTTGCAGCTTCATCTGCTATATCACAGAACCTTGCGGTTGAGGTGTTACATATTAATATGTCTAAGAAGACATCAATGCTTGTTGCAAGACTTACAGTTGTTGTTATATCAGTTATATCAATATTCTTTGCACTTGATCCTACAAGCTCAGTATTTAAGATTGTTTCATTTGCATGGGCAGGTTTCGGTGCAGCATTCGGTCCTGTAGTTCTATGCTCACTTTTCTGGAAGAGAGCCAATAAGTATGGAATTATATCGGGCATGATTGCTGGCGGTGCAATGATATTTATATGGAAATTCGGTATTGCTAAGCTTGGTGGAATATTCGCAGTATATGAGCTTTTACCAGCATTTATATTTGCAACAGTAGTTATTATTGTTGTAAGTCTTGCTACAGGAAAGCCTTCGCAGGAAGTTATGGACAAGTTTGAAGAAGTTAAGAATATGAGCAAATAACTATAGAGAAGGTGCTTTATATATGGGATATACAATCGCAATATGTGATGATGATAAGAATATGGCAGACAAGCTGACAGTTTCATTGAAGAATGAGTTCATGAAAGCAGGCAGGAATGATGTAATCATAGATTACTATGACACAGGCGTGCAGTTACTGGAAACTTTAAAGAATAAAATGTATAAAGCAGTACTCCTGGACATCAACATGGAGCCTATGGATGGATTCTCGGTAGCAGAGGCTATTGGAAAATCAGGATACAGGACTAAGATTATATTCGTTACTTCGCATGAAGATGTTGTATATGATACATTTGATTATACTCCGTTCTATTTTATCAGAAAGTCAAGATATGAGACTTATGTACAGAGAGTCGTTAAGAAGCTAATCGCCATTGATGGTTATGAAAAGACGATTGTTCTTGATGATAAAGATGGAATTATCAATATTAATTCAGGTGATATAACATATGTTCACAGTGAGGACCATTATCTTACAGTACATACGGCTGATGGGAATTTCTATGTAATCAGGAAGAATATGATGGAATTCGGACAGGATATAACAGGTACGGATATAATAAGGGCTCATAAAAAATATATGATTAATTACAAGTATATTTCAAGAATCAACCAGAGTACTAATGAGGTTATTATGAAAGCTGGAGAAACTCTTAAACTTGGAAGAAGTTATAAAGATACATTTATGAAGGGATATATGCAGTACAGGCACAACAGACAGACATATGAATGATATATTGTTAAATATTGTTAATATCAGAATGGCAATAATGATATGTATAGGAGTAATACTTGTAAGAGAGATATATAAGGTGCTGAAAGGCTATATTTCAAAAGCAGCATATGCAGTAGCAGCATTGATTGTTATTGTTATAGCAGCGATAGATTATGGGGTTATATATATTGCGGATGCGGAAATTCTGATTCATAGGACAGGAATGTATGAGTTTATGGTAATTATCATATATCTTATATTAATTGCATTTATGAATACATTTAAAACAATCAGAAACGGCAGCTTTACTAAGAGCGACAGGATTAATATAGCTGCATATGTTGTGGTATTATGTGTAAATATGTATCTGTTAATCAGGCTTGGTCTGTCGAATGGCAGACACGACATTATGCTCATTATGAATATTATAGTGTTATGTCTGATACTTGCATATATATTTTACAGAACTCTTGTCAGGCTTTATCAGGAAAACTACAAGGGACAGGAGGCTGAACATTTGAGAGAGGTAATAGAGTCTGGTGAGGATTATCTTAAAAATGTACAGGCAATGGATAAGCAGGTAAGAACTGTAAGGCATGACATGAATAACCAGCTTCAGATAATATATGGACTGCTTTCACAGGAAAGATATGATGAAGCTAAAGCATTTCTTAAAGAGTATAGCATAAGTCTTGAGAAAACAAAGGAATATATTCACACGGATGATCCGATATTCAATACGGTTATTAATAATAAGATTGAATATGCCAAGAGTGAAGATATAATAATAACGACAGGTCTTCATAAGACATTAAAGCCTATGCATGGCAACGACCTGTACACAATTATGGGAAATGTGTTAGACAACGCAATAGAGGCTGAACTTAAAGAAGAACCGTGTAACAGGGAAATAGAAATCCGTTCTGTATGGAATGGCAATGATATGATTATAACGGTAGAGAATTACATATCGAAATCGGTACTTAACGGTAATAAGGAACTTCATACAAGCAAGCAGGACAAGAAATCACATGGTCTTGGAACACAGATTATCAAGAAGCTTGTAAAGAAGAATAATGGAACATGCGATTACCATGAGGAAGGTAATATGTTCTGTTGTGAAATAAGATGGTAATGAAACAGAGCCGGAACAGATGGATTAATCTTTCTGTTCCGGCTTTTTGCAACTATACTTATAGTCACCATGGTCGTTCACGACAAAGTTGCTGTCGTTCACGACATTGTTGTTGAAATGATGGATTACAGGGATTATGCTTGATGTATGAAGAGCAGAGACATAAGCAATATACTAATGATTAGAATGTATTTTCTGGTTACTGGAGTCCGGATTTATATTAATTAATTATATTGCTTATGTCAGAACAGGAGTAATTATGAAGAGTAATAAGATCACAATTATTTCCAGCTTATTCTTAATGACTGTGTTGTGCGGATGCACAACGCAGTCTGTTGATAAAGCGAAGGAAATAGAAGAAAGTAATACATATGTGTATAAATATGAATATGAGACAAATACCGAGGGACAGGCAGAGACGCAATATCATGAAGAAAAACCTTCATTTGATGATTTTGAAACAGTAACAAAGGGAACTATAGCATCATTAAGAAATAAAAATGGAAGTCTTAAATTAATTAAAATGAACGAAGTATATGAATGGGGAGGAATGGAGTGTTCGATTACAGAAGCACACATGACTACGAACGTAGATTATGCAGATGAAATATTAGATGATGATGTATTAGAGTCATGTAAAGAAGAATTAAAGAGCATATATCCGACAGGAAAAAGCAGAGTAGATAAGAATGAAAAAATTGTATGGGTTAAAGTACATATTAAGAATACAGGTGCAAAAGATAAGGATTTAAATATGAGGTCGAAGGGGGTAAAAGAAATATCAGAAGGTGATTATAAACCAACAGGGACACGTATATTAATAGATAAAGAATTGTGTTTTCAGGGAGAAACTAATCATAGAGATATAGTAAGAATAAAAGCAGACTGTGAGCAGGATTTATGGTATGCATTAAGTATATTTTATTATGATAAACAAACCAAGTACTATATGTTTGGATCATTTGGATATATATTTGATCCAAGTGATTATTCAGGAATTTTAATAGAATTGAATGACATTAAGGATGAAGGCTGATTTATAAAGGGAGGAAGACTAAGATGCATGATTTAAGGATTTTATTACGGATTGAGTTTAAGAGAGCATTTAAAAGCAAAGCATTTTATATATGTCTCGCAATTGGTATAGCATTAGCTGCTGGTTCTTTTATTAATAAAGCCGTACCGCATATGGATGTATTAAAAGGATTCACTGGAAATGCAGCTTCATATCCGTTTTCAGTATATAATTCATGGATGGGTAATTTTGTTGGATATGAGCCATTTGCAACAGCATATTTATATGTATGCATGCTTTATTCGGCATTGCCTTATTGTGGATTTTTTGTAAGAGACAACAAGAATCAGTACATTTTACAGTATTACAGCCGTATGTCTAAAAATAAAGTGCATGCAGCTAAATTTATAACAACATTTGTTATCGGAGGAATGCTTGTATTTTTACCTGTCTTAATTAATCTGATTGCAACAATGATGTTTATTCCAGCACTGCCGCCAGTCGAAAATGGGTTATTCATTGGAACAGGAAAATCAATAATGTCTAATCTCTTTTGCGACCACACAATGATTTATGTGCTTATATATATAGTGCAGTTCTTTATATATGGCGGTGCTTTTTCAGTTGTTTCGCTTGCGGTTTCATTTACATTTAATAATGTTTTTCTTGTTATTGTGTCGCCATTTGTTGCTTATTATGGTGTCGGAGTTATTTCAACACTTAGTAAGAATTATCTTGGCATAACAAGTTTTAATCCTATGGTATATCTTAGTCCTTCATATCTCCTTCCTAACAAGGCACTTATAGGATTCATACTGGAACCGTTAATTATTATTGGAGTGAGTATGTTGATATTCTTTAGGAAAGGAGCAGAAAATGAAGCGTTGTAAAGTAATTGCATTAATAATATGCAGTGTTGTTGTAGTTATATGTACAGCAATGATTATAAGAATTAATATTCAATTTCCTAAAGCGGAAGATAAGAGTTATACGATTGATAATCCTGCAGATATTGACGGAGTTATTGTTAAACCGCTTAGCTATCAGGTATGTACAATAGATGAATATTCACAAATTTCATCAGAATATTCTAAGGTTAAAGATGAAAAGAAAGATAAATGCAGAATAGTTGTGCTTACAATATCAATAGAGAATACAACTGAAGAAGTGGCAGACTATACTCCAAGTTTTATATTCGTATCAGAGGAACTGAATGCATTTAATGGTGCAATACCGATTGGTTCAGGATCAAGACATTGTACATTGCTGCCTCATGAGACAAAAGAGATGAAACTACGGGCTTATATCGGGGCATCACAGTTAGATCAAAATAATCTTGATAAGCTCGATTCTTCGACAATAACATTAGTATATTCTTTTTATCCATATAGAAGGAAGCTTGTTTTCAGCAGATAGAAACGGGGATTATTATGAAAAAGCTTTTAAAAAATCCATTGTTTTATGTGATGTATTTTATTCCGCAATTAATAATGACACATGCTGTTTCAACATTTAATAAGACTTTTTCCAATGGCCAGACATGTTTTGCAGATTATTATTTACATTTTTATGATTGGGATTCTTATGATTTTTTGTGCATGTATGAAGTGATTTATGTATCATTTTTTATGGTTATGTTGGTTAGACGTGAGTTGATGTCAAACAGAGTTGTATTATATGATTCGACAACAAAATTATGGGTAAATACTATAAAAAGCAGTGCATTGTTTACTATAATTTTTCCGGTAATGAATTGTGTCATTATTGGAATTGTGGCTGCTATGAAAAATGCTGTTTTTACATGTAACTGGAGTAAGACTGGAAGTATGGCTGCGGCTATCATACCTTATTATGAATTACATGAAATAAACACATTTATTGTGGCTGGATTATCGGTATTTCTTGATATTATAAGACTGCAGGTTACATTATTTATTGTATGTATTGCAAGTTGGCTTGTACGAAAGACAATAGTAGTATTTCTGGTTGTATACATTAATATTATTATTGTGAATATACAGCCGCTTCTTGCTTATTGCGATATGAATGTAAAGAGTATCTATAATTACATGATTGTGTCGAAGATGGGGACATATCTAAAGGGAATATCTGTATTTGATAATGTAGTACTGCCTGTTATTATCTGGGCAGTGTGTGTTACAGCCAGTTTTCTTGTGTTCAGATTCTATAGAAAGGACATGCTTAAGAACTAATGAGATGTTTTATTAATGTATTTAAGGCAGACCTGAAAAGGTTCTGGAATATTGCATGGAAATTATACATAGCATTTGCAGTGTATTCTTTAATGCAGGCTTTAATATTCTTTGCTAATATGAACAAATCAATCAATAAGGGGAGGATAGCAGCAGTGTCGTTAGGCGACAGCCTTATGGATTTCTTTAAAGGAGCTAAAGAGTTCTATCCCGAAAGAAATCTGGCGATGGATATTCCGGTGCTTGAGATATTTGTCCTTTTATTTTTGCTTTTTATTGTTGCGTATTATATTAATTCGGACAGGAGTGCGTTAAGCAGGAGCATAATGATTGCCTCGCGTTCACCAGTGTACTGGTGGGTCAGTAAATATATTATCGCAGTATTAGCTGCACTTGTATATATGGTTCTGATAATTGTAACATTTGCAGTCAGTGGCTTTGCAGTTCTAGGAAATAAGTTCAGTCTGAGGATGCATTTTACCGCCAGAGAGAACATAAAACTCATACTTGGAAGTGAAGATATAAGCTGCCAGACCAATGTTGTTTTACTTATGGTTCTGTGTACGCTTAGCTTAATTACTGCATGTATTATAATTCTGCTGGTTTCATATGTGTTTAACTCTATATTTGGATTTATTATTAATCTATTGTTATTCATATTCAGCATATGTTATATGAAGTGGTTTGGCTTCTATAATTATATGATGATGTACAGAATCCCGCATGTTTATGACAGATGGTATCTTGGAGCGTTATTAATGCTGGGGATAGATGTGGGGATTATGGCTACTGGAATTATATATTCAAGAAAAAGAGATTTTCTGTAGGAGGAGTAAGTATGTATATTGAATTGAAAAATGTATCTAAGAAAATTAAAGGCATTGATATTCTTGATGATGTCAGCATTAGAATGGAATCTGGAAAGATATATGGTTTCAGGGGAAAGAATGGAAGTGGTAAGACAATGCTTATGCGTGCAATAGCAGGTCTTATCAAGGTTACAGGAACAGTTGATATTGATGGGAAGATATTAGGAAAAGATGAAATGTTTCCGCCAAGCATAGGTATTCTTATAGAGAATCCGTCATTTATAAGTAATTATACTGGGTTTGAGAATCTAAAGACTCTTGCTTCAATCAGAGAAAGAATTGATGATAACAAGATAAGACAGACACTTACTGAGGTTGGGCTTGAACCGGATGATAAGAGAACATTCAAGAAATATTCACTCGGTATGAAACAAAGACTAGGTATAGCGGCTGCGATAATGGAAGATCCAGATATTATTATTCTTGATGAACCGATTAATGCGCTTGATGATTCAGGAACTGAGCAGGTAAGGCAGATTCTTATGAAACATAAGCAAAGAGGGGCACTCATTATTATTGCATGTCATGATGCTGATGAACTGGAATTCCTGTCAGATGAGATTATTGAGATAGCAGAAGGAAAAATACAACCAAAGAAAGATAAGAAAAGCAATAAGCAGTAAAAAATAAGTTCCTGCAGTATCCAGTGCTTCTGGCACAATGGAAACTGCAGGAACTTTTTGTTAATCTTCGTCGTTAATATCTTTCTGTGAGACAGCAGCAGCTATAACTGATATGATAACCACAGCAGCAATAATGGCAACTGCAACACCTATAATTGGTCCGATGAATAACATAAAACTCATAATATCACACCTCTTCGAACATATTTATTATATCCATTATATATCGGAATTATAATATGTACAAGCAATTAAGCATCTTTTTTAGATTCTTTTTCTTCTTTAGCAAGGTTTTTGTTAGCAGTTGAAAGCATAAGCTTGATTCTGTTTAACTGGTTAACCTCGGAAGCACCAGGATCATAATCTACAGCAATTATGTTAGCTTCGGGATATGCTGCACGAAGTTCTTTGATAACTCCCTTTCCTACAATATGGTTAGGCAGACATGCAAATGGCTGACAGCATACGATATTGCCTACACCATGATGGATAAGCTCAATCATTTCACCGGTAAGAAGCCAGCCTTCACCAGTCTGGTTGCCAAGTGATACGAAGTCTTTAGCGTAATTGGCTGTCTCACTAATCTTAGATGGAGCATCGAATCTCTTGCTTTCTGCAAGTGCCTTGGTTCCAGCCTTTCTGAAGGTTTCAAGTATCTTTATAAGTGTACTTGAAAGAATAGCCCCTTTCTTAGGTGTCTTTAATAATTCATGCTTATATGTTGAATTCTGCATACAGTAGAGAAGGAATCCCATAAGGTCAGGCATAACAGCCTCAGCACCTTCTGCCTCAAGTAACTCAATAATGTGGTTGTTAGCAGCAGGCATGAACTTAACAAGAATCTCTCCAACAACACCAACTCTAGGCTTCTTGATATCCTTAAGCGGAATATTATCAAAATCCTTAACAATAGCACGGAGGTTCTTATTGAACTCTTTCATATGAACCTTATTTTTAGTAAGCTGTTCAATGCAGACCTTCTTCCATTTTTCATGAAGTGCATTAACTGAACCAGGAACTGCCTCGTAAGGTCTTGTACGGTATACAACATTCATGAAGATATCACCATATTCAACAGCCATCATAGCTTTCTTAAGCATTGGTATATCATAGCTGAAGCCTGGATTAGATTCAAGTCCCTGTGCACTAAGTGAGATTACAGGAACATCTGGAATACCAGCCTTTATAAGTGCTCTTCTGATGAAGCCGATATAGTTGGAAGCACGGCATCCGCCACCTGTCTGTGACATAATAACAGCAGTTCTTGAAAGGTCATATTTGCCTGACAGAAGTGCATTCATAATCTGTCCGACTACCATAAGTGAAGGGTAGCATGCGTCGTTATTAACATATTTAAGACCTACATCTACTGATGACTTGTTGTCGTTCTCAAGGACTTCAATATTGTAGCCACATGAATTAAGGGCAGGACCTAATATGTCAAAATGTATTGGTGACATCTGAGGGCAGAGAATTGTGTAATTCTTTCTCATATCTTCAGTAAACTGTACTCTGTGGTAGGCAGATGACTGAATCTTTCTCTGGTAATTCTTCTGTTCACGTACTCTTAAAGCAGCGATTAGTGAACGTACTCTGATTCTTGCAGCACCAAGGTTATTAACCTCATCAATCTTAAGTACTGTATATATCTTTCCAGACTTAGTAAGTATATCGTTGACAGCGTCAGTAGTAACGGCATCAAGACCGCATCCAAATGAATTGAGCTGGATAAGGTCGAGATTATCTACAGTCTTTACATAGTTAGCAGCAGCGTAAAGTCTTGAATGGTACATCCACTGGTCAAGAATGATAAGAGGTCTTTCAACTGTTCCTAAATGTGCAACACTGTCTTCTGTAAGTACAGCAAGTCCGTATGAATTAATAAGTTCAGGAATACCGTGGTTTACTTCAGGGTCAACATGGTAAGGACGGCCGGCAAGTACAATACCGCGCTTTCCGGTTTCGTTAAGGTAAGCGATTACTTCTTCACCTTTATTTCTGACATCCTGTCTGCAAGCCATCATTTCATCCCATCCGGCTTTGACAGCAGACTTAATCTCTGCGGCAGGAATGTATGATGAGAATTCCTCAACAAGTCTTTTTGATATCTTCTCCTCACTTTCAAATGACATGAAAGGATTTCTGAAATCTATATTCTCTGTTTTAAGTTCTTCTACATTATTCTTGATGTTCTCGGCATAAGAAGTAACGATAGGGCAGTTGTAGTGGTTGTTAGTGCCTTCATATTCGTTATGTTCATAAGGTACACAAGGATAGAAGATGAATTTAACACCCTGCTTAATAAGCCACATGATATGTCCATGTGCAAGCTTGGCAGGATAACACTCTGACTCTGATGGAATTGACTCAATACCTAATTCGTAAAGCTTGTGGCTTGACTGAGGTGAGAGTACAACCCTGTATCCGAGTTTTGTGAAAAATGTATACCAGAACGGATAGTTCTCATACATGTTAAGAACTCTTGGAATACCTACAGTACCTCTTGTAGCCTTTTCTTCTGAAAGAGGCTCATAATCAAAGAGTCTGTGGAACTTATAATCGAAAAGGTTAGGAAGCTTTTCTTTGTTCTTCTCTTTACCAAGTCCACGTTCACATCTGTTACCTGTGATAAACTGTCTTCCGCCTGAGAATTTATTGATTGTAAGGTGACAGCTGTTAGTACATCCCTTACATCTTGTGAGCTTTGTTTCATATGTAAGAGAGTTAATCTTATCTATAGAAAGCATGGATGATTCTGATATACCGTCATATCTTTCTCTTGCTATGAGGGCAGCACCAAAAGCTCCCATTATACCGGCGATATCAGGTCTGATTGCCTGAACGCCTGTAATCTTCTCAAAACTTCTAAGAACTGCGTCGTTGTAGAATGTACCACCCTGAACAACGATATGCTTACCTAAATCATCAGGGTCAGAAATCTTTATAACCTTGTATAAAGCATTTTTAATAACAGAATAAGCAAGTCCGGCAGAGATATCTGCAACTTCAGCACCTTCCTTCTGAGCCTGCTTAACCTTGGAATTCATGAATACTGTACAACGTGTTCCCAAATCAATAGGGTGGTTAGCAAATAATGCAGCCTTGGCAAAGTCCTGAACTGTGAAGTTGAGGGATTTTGCAAATGTTTCTATGAATGAACCACATCCTGATGAACATGCTTCGTTAAGCTGGACTGAATCTACAGTCTGGTTCTTAATCTTGATACATTTCATATCCTGTCCACCGATATCGATGATACAGTCTACATCCGGGTCAAAGAAAGCAGCAGCGTAGAAATGTGACACTGTCTCAACTTCTCCCTCATCTAACATAAGAGCCGACTTGATAAGTGCTTCGCCATAACCTGTTGAACATGACTGTACAATCTTGGCTTCTGGAGGAAGCAGTGTATATATCTCTTTAATAGCTTTTATTGTTGTAGCAAGTGGTGAACCGTTATTGCTTGAGTAGAATGAGTAAAGAAGATTACCGTCTTCATCAACTAAAGCAACCTTTGTTGTTGTTGAACCCGCATCGATTCCTAAGTAGCAGTTGCCCTTGTAAGATGCGATATCAGCAGTCTTAACATGATGAGAGCTGTGACGCTTTGTGAATTCATCATATGCAAACTGGTTCTCAAAAAGAGGTTCCATACGCTCAACCTCGAACTCAAGCTTAATCTTTCCTTTAAGTCTTGCGATAATGTCTTCTACAGGAACACATACATTTTCACTGTAATTCATTGCTGAACCAACAGCAGCAAATAAGTGTGAATGGTCAGGAGCAATGATTTCATCCGGACCTAAGCTTAATGTACGGATAAATGCCTGTCTTAACTCTGATAAGAAATGAAGTGGTCCGCCTAAGAATGCAACATTACCACGGATTGGTTTACCACATGCAAGACCACTGATTGTCTGGTTTACAACAGCCTGGAATATAGATGCAGAAAGGTCTTCCTTAGTTGCACCTTCATTGATAAGAGGCTGGATATCAGTCTTGGCAAATACACCACATCTTGCGGCAATAGGGTATATTGACTTATAGTTCTTGGCATATTCATTAAGTCCCATTGCGTCTGTCTGTAACAGAGTTGCCATCTGGTCAATGAAAGAACCTGTACCGCCGGCACATATTCCGTTCATTCTCTGGTCAATACCGTTAGTAAAGTAGATAATCTTAGCATCCTCACCACCAAGCTCGATTGCAACATCACACTGTGGAGCATAATCCTGAAGGGCAGTAGACACGGCTACTACCTCCTGTGTAAATGGTACTTCTAAATGTTTGGCAAGAGTAAGTCCGCCTGAACCTGTGATAACAGGATATACTTCAAACTCGCCAAGCTCAGCCACTGCCTTTTCAAGAAGTGACTGGAGTGTTTCCTGGATATTCGCAAAATGCCTTTCATAATCAGAAAATAAAATATTATTATTATCATCTAAAACAGCGATTTTTACAGTTGTTGATCCAATATCAATACCTAATTTGAATTTGTTCATAACCTAATACAGCTGCAGCTGTCCTCCTTAAAATAAATATACAAAAGTTACCCATTGCATAGTGACTTTGGCGAAAAAACGCAGAATATGTCATTTTCTATGCAACTCATGCATTATAGAGTAAAATGGAATAAATTTCAATATTAATAGGAAATAATAAAATAGCTTTAATTATTTATGGTGGATATTTTTATTAAAATTTAAGAACTTAAGAGTAAGTTTAATTGACATCATATTGTTTTGTTTATTATAATTTCTTGTATATGATTATGAATTATTAGTCTGTAACATGTGTAAGACTGAAAGGAACATTTTATGAACTGGTTTGCTAAATTTGAGAAAAAATTCTCTAAGTATGCGATTAAAAATCTTATGTTTTATATCATTGTCCTTTATGCAATAGGATTTGTGATGAATACATTTTTTAATGGATTATATGACGCATATTTTTCACTTGATTTTGCTATGATTTTTAAAGGACAGGTATGGAGACTCATCACATTTATATTACAACCTCCTTCTAACAGCATAATATTTGTGGTATTTGTGCTGTATTTCTACTATCTGATTGGTTCGGTACTTGAAAGAATATGGGGCTCGTTCAGATTTAATGTATACTTCTTTACAGGAGTTATCCTTAATATACTTGCATCACTTATTATCTATCTTATATGGGGATTAAGCTTTAAATTAAGTACGAATTATATTAATCTTGCCTTGTTCATGGCATTCGCTATGGAGCAGCCGGATATGGAGGTTTTATTATTCTTCATTATCCCAATCAAGATTAAATGGATGGCAATACTTGATGCTGTAATATTCGGAATTACTATAGTATTCGGATATCTTGTGCCTTTTCTTCCAAGAAATGTATGGTACAGCCTGTATGCAGCAGGTTTCCTTGCACCATCAGCAATTATGTGTTATGCCAACGCAACGGCGGCGCTTGTGTCAATGCTGAATTTTATAATATTCTTCTTCCTGTACAAGAAAGGCCCGGCAAAGAGCAGTACACAGAGAAACTTCGACAAAGCAATGAGAACAGCAAAGAAAGCACAGCAGAACGCCAGAAAAGACTATTGGCAGCAGAATAGTGGCAACACTCAGGGCAATGGTGGCACATATGGGACAGCATCATCAGATAACAGAACACAACAAAGTCAGGCACAACACGCGAAGCGCGGCGTGCCGAAGCACAGATGTGCAGTATGCGGAAGGACAGAACTTGACGACGAAAACCTCACATTCAGATTCTGCTCAAAATGCGCCGGCAACTACGAATACTGTTCCGACCATTTATATACCCACATCCATGTAACTGGTGATAAATAAGGTAAAGCTTGTTAAATAAAAAACTTAGTTGATTTGACACGCAAATATGTTATTATATTGTAGGTATGTGTTTGAAAAGATTTTAATTATTTTGGAGGAAACAATGAAAAAGACTAAGATTATTTGCACAATGGGTCCTAATACTAACGACAGAAACCTTATTAAGGATCTTGCGTTAGTAGGAATGGATATTGCAAGATTTAATTTTTCTCATGGTGACCATGAGGAGCAGGCAGGAAGATTTGCCTTAATTAAAAGTGTAAGAGAAGAACTTAATATCCCTATTGCAACTCTTCTTGATACTAAGGGACCTGAGATTAGAACAGGTGCTGTTAAGGATGACAAGAAGGTTACACTTGTTGAGGGACAGAAATATACATTAACAACAAGACAGGTGCCAGCAGATGATAAGATTAATATGGTAACTTATGCAGGTCTTCCAGAAGATGTTACTACAGGTAATATTATTCTTATCGATGATGGTCTTATCGAGCTTAAGGTTGATAAGGTTGAAGGTACAGAGATTGAATGTACAGTAATTAATGGTGGTGAGCTTGGTTCTAAGAAGGGTGTTAATGTTCCTAACGTAAGCATCAGACTTCCAGGCATAACAGAGAAAGATAAGGAAGATATCATCTTTGGTGTTGAGCAGGGATTTGATTTTATCGCAGCTTCATTTGTAAGAAATGCAGCATGTATCGAGGAAATTAAGCACCTTCTCTGGGAGCATGGCTCAGATATCCCAGTTATTGCTAAGATTGAGAATGCCGAAGGTATTGCTAATATAGATGATATCATCAGAGTTGCTGATGGTATCATGGTAGCCCGTGGAGATATGGGTGTTGAGATTCCTGCTGAGGAAGTTCCACACGTTCAGAAGGAAATCATCAAGAAGTGTAATGCTAAGTATAAGCCAGTTATCACAGCTACACAGATGCTTGATTCTATGATCAGAAATCCAAGACCTACAAGAGCTGAGGTTACTGATGTTGCTAACGCTATCTACGACGGAACAGATGTTGTTATGCTTAGTGGTGAGACTGCTAATGGAAAGTACCCATTAGAGGCTGTTAAGATGATGGTTAAGATTGCAGAAAGAACAGAGCAGGAGATTAAGGGACATTCAGTAGAATATTCTAATCTTCACAGCAAGAGAAGCATTTCAAGCGCTGTATGTAATGCTGCAGTTCAGACAGCAGATAACCTTGGAGCTAAGGCTATTATCTGTCCTACAATTTCAGGATTTACAGCAAGACTTACATCTAAGTTAAAGCCAGAGGCTGAGATTATCGGATGCTCTCCATACGATAACGTTCTTAGAAAGATGCAGATTTACTGGGGTGTTAGACCTCTTAAGACTGCTACAGAAGCTTCTACAGATAAGATTATTGAGCATGCATTAGTAGTTTCTGAACATGCTGGCTTCGTAGAAGAAGGAGATACAGTAATTGTTTCAGCTGGTATCGCTACATCTTCTGATCCTTCATCTAAGAGAGGACTTACTAATACAATGAGAGTTGTTACAATCTAGTATTATTTTGATACATTTGTTTCGGAATGAGGCTTGATTTTAATATTCTATTATGTTATAAGTAATACACAATTGATATTACAAAGCGTTGATGGAAACAAGTAGGTTATTACTGAACTTACAGAAAGCAGCCGGTTGATGAGAGGCGCAAGGGTAAGGGTAACTGAATACATTCCGGAGCGGCGAACTGAAAGCATATTGTAAGTAGGGGCAGCCGGAGTAGCACACGTTATAGTGCATAAGTCCATGCTGGTGGACTTAATGAGGTGGCAGATGTGAGTCTGTCATGAATAAAGGTGGTAACACGTAAGTTCAGGCTTTCGTCCTTTTAAAGAAGGGCGGAAGCCTTTTTTGTAAGCAATGAGCCATGCAAGCCAGAATGTGCTTGCACAGATTCTGGCTTATATGGCGAATGCCCATAATGAACAACGGAGGTCGCAGACCGGGAGTTGTGAATTATCAAGGCTCGGGAGCACCGCGACAACGACAGAACGAAGTTCTGGAGTATGAGCTACGAGCGCAAGCAGTAATGAGAAAAATGAAAAGAGAGGAAACAAAAATGACACTTTATGACGAATTAGTTGCAAGAGGTCTTATTGCACAGGTAACAGATGAAGCACTTATCAAAGACCTTATTAACAATGGAAAGGCTACATTTTACATTGGATTTGATCCAACAGCAGACAGCCTTCATGTAGGACACTTTATGGCACTCTGCCTTATGAAGAGACTCCAGATGGCAGGAAATAAGCCAATCGCACTTATTGGCGGTGGAACAGCTATGATTGGTGATCCATCAGGACGTACAGATATGAGAAAAATGCTTACACCAGAGCAGATTCAGCACAATGTTGACTGCTTCAAGAAGCAGATGGCAAGATTCATTGATTTTTCAGATGACAAGGCATTACTTGTTAATAATGCTGACTGGCTTCTTAATCTTAACTATGTAGAACTTTTAAGAGAGGTTGGAGCATGCTTCTCAGTTAATAACATGTTAAGAGCTGAATGCTACAAGCAGAGAATGGAAAAGGGATTAAGCTTCCTTGAGTTTAACTACATGATTATGCAGTCATACGATTTCTATATGTTATACCAGAAATACGGCTGTAATTTACAGTTTGGTGGTAATGACCAGTGGAGCAACATGTTAGGTGGAACAGAGCTTATCAGAAGAAAGCTTGATAAGGATGCTTCAGCTATGACAATCACACTTCTTCTTAACTCAGAGGGTAAGAAGATGGGTAAGACAGCTTCAGGTGCTGTATGGCTTGATCCGGATAAGACAAGTCCTTACGATTTCTACCAGTACTGGAGAAATGTTGATGATGCAGATGTTCTTAAATGCATCCGTATGCTCACATTCCTTCCACTTGAAGAGATTGACAAGATGGATAGCTGGGAAGGTGCTCAGCTTAACAAGGCTAAGGAGATTCTTGCTTATGAGCTTACAAAGCTTGTTCATGGTGAGGAAGAAGCTAAGAAAGCAGAAGCTACAGCAAAGGCAATCTTTACTGGTGGGGATGCAGCTAACATGCCTACAGCAAAGCTTGAAGCAGACAGCTTTACAGATGATGAAATTGATGCAATTAATCTTGTGTTTGGAGCAGGACTTGCAACAACTAAGTCAGAGGCCAGAAGAACTATCCAGCAGGGTGGTGTTTCTGTAGATGGAGAGAAGGTAGCAGATATAGCAGCTAAGTTCCCTAAGAGCATGTTCGAGGGTGAAGGCGTAGTTGTAAAGAAGGGGAAGAAGTCTTTCGTTAAGGTATCTGTTAATTAATTTTTCTCCCACGAAGGAAGGATTATGAAAAAAGATGAGATTACAATGGTGAGGCTTTTAAGCCTCGCCGTTCTTATGGCTCTGAGTCTGTTTATTTTACTTGTTCTTGTAGGAAACAACGAGTTTGGACAGATTATTAGTAAAATGAATAATAATTCACTCAATATTTCTGAAAATCAGAATTCAGTATACAACCTGTATTACTATACGGGATTTAATGTTATATATCAGTTATTTTTCTCGATAACGGTACTATTTACGGCAGTGTCACTTACAGGAATTCTTTTGAGAATAGGCAACACGGGTATAATTGCTTCTGTTGCTGCTATATTTAATATGATGACTGGTATATTGCTTTTAATGGCAAGAATATTGGAGTCGTCATCATCAATGCACGCATGGATAGATTCTTTCTATATTGATGGTGTGGTAAAAGGACAGATTGAGACAGCACAACTGATGGATAAAATACCTGTGTTGTATATATTGTTAGTGATTTTGGGAATACTTGAGCTGATGATGGTGAAAAGCTCCGGTATCAGACATATAAAAATGTTCTCTAAAAATAAACAGACTAACGCAGCAGTTTTTCTTACGCCTGCTCTTGTTATATATGTGTGGGAAGGCTTTATAAGAAGAAATATATTGTTTGAAATTATAAAAAATGGTGATTCACAAAGAATGACAATTAATGAATATCTTACGGCATATTATATTGGCAATAAAATATTCTTTAACTGGTCATGGATGATAATGCTTTTAATAGCAACTATTCTTTGTATAATTATACAATCAGGCGTTATCAAAGGATTAATCGGCAGGGCAGGAATGTTGGCATGTATCGGTATTCCGGCGCTTGTAACGATAATACCATCTGTAATATATGCATTTAACCCGCCTGCACTGTTTGGATATCTTACGCTTGATATATCGTTATGTGATATGACTGATAACGCATTTTACATGTATCTTGTAACATTCTGCGTGTGCATGACGGCTGCATACATACTGATATATCTTGTGATAAGCGGGCTTCTGGATATGAGGAAGCTGGCAGGTATATTTGTTATAAATGTTGTTATAAGTGTAATTCTTATGATTATTGTTTCAGGCAAATCTTCACTTGCAATCCAGTATATGCCTTGGATTGTGGCAGATTGTGCGTCAGTTATACTGGCAGTTGTAAGTATTGCATTAAAACCAGTGAATAAATAAAAATAATGGCTGAGTCAGATGAGGTGACACCTCAGATTCTGATTCAGCCAATTTTTTATAACTGTTTTATTTTGCTGATGTCGGTGTCTGCAACCATTGAATAGTTGGTGTAGTACACAACGAATCCCGGCTTTGCACCGGCAGGCTTCTTGACTTCTTTCTTTAATACATAATCGACTTCGACCTTTTCCTGCTCACGGCCTTTAGAGTAGTAGGCAGCAAGACTCGCAGCTTCTTCAAATGTTCTGTCAGGAACTTCTTTTCCATCTGTCTTAAGAAGCACATGAGAACCTGGCATCTGCTTGGCGTGAAACCACCAGTCATTGCCGTTGCCTGTCTTGAAGGTAAGTTCGTCATTCTGCATGTTATTCTTTCCGACAAATATATCAAATCCATCACTTGAAACAAAATGCATTGGTTTGTTGGCAGTGATTTTGTGCTTTCCTTTAACGGTTCTTCTAATATATCCGGTTTCAATAAGCTCTTCCTTAATGTTAGCAAGATCAGCTTCTGTTACTGAAATCTCAATTGCATTGATAATAGATTCAAGGTAGCTTATTTCTTCAGTAATCTCCTGAATAAGACGGATTCCTGCTTCATAGGTTCTTTTAAGCTTGTTATATCTTGCAAAATATTTGTTGGCATTCTCAATTGGTGTGAGAGTGTTATCAAGAGGAATCTTAATTGTAGTATTATCGTAGTAATTAAGTGCTTCATATTCCTTAGAACCTGCAGGAATACTGTAAGCGTAGGTTGTAAGAAGCTCGCCGTAGATACGGTATTTGTCTTTTTTCTCAGTATCCTTTATCTGCTTTTCCTGAATGTCAAGCTTCTTGTATGCTCTTTCAAGATGAGTTGTGACAATTCTTCTTATATCAACAGATTTCTGGTGGATTCGGGTTGCAATCTCTTTCTGTCTGTAATAATCGATAATCAGTCTGCTTATTGAATCATATTCTGTGTGGTTGTCATACATAGAAAGCTTCACAGCGGCAAATTCTGCAGGCACACCGTTGTCAGTTACCATATCGGGGTGGTAGATACCATTTCTTACATCGGACATAAGTGCGTCAAATGCGTTGTATAATGCATCTTTCATAGGCTCCTCAAGGCAGTTGGCAGGATGCCCGCCATCAACTCCGGCACGGTATGCAAGCTCTTCTGCTATACATGTGCTTATTCCTGTATAGCTTGAAAGCAGCGCCTTGACAACAGGTACAGGCTTTGTAAATACTGTTTCGTCAAAATGCTTTCTGTCAGCTTCAAGCGGATTAATCTTGTCAGAAGTATTAGGAATGAAATAAGGTCTTCCAGGTAAAACTTCCCTGACTGAGCTTGTCTGAGCTGATATATGCTTGATACTGTCTAATATAGTATTATTGTCGTCACATAATATTATATTGCTGTGCTTTCCCATGAATTCTGCGATTATGTGTTTTCTGCACAGGTCGCCAAGTTCATTTAAATGTTCTGCCTCAATATCAATTACACGCTCAAATTTTGGCTGTGTTATAGATATTATTCTTCCATTGTTCAAATGTTTTCTAAGAAGCATGCAGAAATTCGGTGCAGTAGCAGGGGATGGCTTGTTATCGTCTGTAAGATATGCAAGAGGAAGCGATGCATTTGCAGATAAAACAAGTCTGTACTGACCAGATTGTGTCTTTATTGTAAGCATTATTTCATCGGCTTCAGGCTGTGATATCTTGTAAAGTCTTCCGCCGTTAATTGTGTCGTTTAATTCATTAACAATACTGGATATTGTAATACCATCGAATGCCATAATGTCTCCTTTAATTAGTAATATTCATTAATCTTATTGCATTATATTAACATACTTATTGCTGTAAGTCTTGTTATCTTTCACAAAAATTGGTATACTTTCCTAAGCATTATATGCGAATGGAAGGATAGAAACAATGATTAAAAGTATGACAGGCTTTGGCCGGAGTGAAATTGTTAAAGGTAACAGAAAGATTTCAGTTGAGATTAAGTCAGTTAATCACAGATATCTTGAGGCAGGTATCAAGATGCCTAAGAAGCTTAATGTTTTCGAGAGCAGAATGAGAGACTTGCTTAAGAAGTATGCAACAAGAGGCAAGATTGATATATTTATTAATTATGAGGATGATTCAGAAAATCAGGTTAATCTTAAGTTCAACCAGAATATAGCTGATGAATATATGGCTATATTTAATAATATGTCCGAAAAATACAATCTTAAAAATGATATGACAGTAGGAGGTCTTGCCAGATTTCCAGAGGTCATCACAATGGATGAGGTGCAGGAAGACGAAGAGGAGCTGTGGCATTTTATAGAGGAAGCCATGAAGGCAGCCTTAGAGCAGTTCGTTAATACAAGAATCCTTGAAGGTGAGAATCTTAAGAAAGATCTTTTAGGAAAGTTAGACCACATGGAGGAGCTTGTTACATTTGTTGAAAAGAGAAGTCCTGAGATTATGAAGGAATACCGCAGCAAGTTAGAGAGTAAGGTTAAAGAACTTCTTGGCGATACAACTATTGATGAGAGCAGAATCGCAACAGAGGTTATTATATACGCAGATAAGATATGTGTTGACGAAGAAACTGTAAGATTAAGAAGCCATATCGAGCATGCAAGAAAATGTCTTAACGAGGACGGCGGCATTGGAAGAAAGATGGATTTCATTGCACAGGAGATGAACAGAGAGGCTAACACAACTCTATCTAAGGCTAATGACATTGAGATATCTAATGCAGCTATTGACTTAAAGACTGAGATTGAGAAGGTAAGAGAGCAGATTCAGAACATTGAGTAGGCTTTCAATATATTTTTAATGGGTTTTGATTAAATTTACTTGATTGTTTCGGGCTTGTTAGGTATAATAACTTGTGCACTTTATGTGCAGAATGAGGTAATTATATGAGCAAAGGACTATTATTAGTTATTTCAGGATTTTCTGGTGCAGGAAAAGGAACTGTTATGAAGCGACTTTTAGAGCTTCATGACGAGTATTCACTTTCTATATCAGCTACAACAAGAAAGCCAAGAGAAGGCGAAGCTGATGGAAGAGAATATTTCTTTAAGACTGTAGAAGAATTCGAGAAGATGATTGCTGAAGATGCTTTAATAGAGCATGCACAGTATGTTGGCAATTATTACGGAACACCTAAGGCATATGTTGAAGAACAGCTTGATAAGGGCAACAATGTTATTCTTGAGATTGAGATACAGGGTGCCATGAATATCAAGAGAATGTTCCCGGATGCAGTGCTTATGTTTATAACACCACCGTCAGCAGCAGAACTTGAAAAGAGACTCCGTGGCAGAGGAACAGAAGATGAGGCGACAATCAAAGCCCGTCTTTCAAGAGCAGCAGAGGAAGCAGAAGGTGTTGAGGATTATGATTACATAGTTATCAACGATGAAGTCGATTTATGTGTCGGCCGTATTCATGATATTGTGTTATCTGAGAAGATGAAAGCTAAGTATAATCTTGGACTAATTAATAATATTAAAGAAGAATTAAAGGTTTATTCGAAAGGAGAATAATATAATGATACATCCATCGTATACTGAATTAATGGCTGTAATTAACAGTGAGGTTGAAGAGGGCGAGCAGCCTTTAGTACAGAGCAGATATTCAATTGTTAAGGCAACTGCTAACAGAGCTAAGGAAATCATCGATGCAAGAAGCGTTGAGGAGAAGATTGCCAAGGCAAGAATTGAAGCAAGCAACAAGGAAAAAGAGAAAGAAAAGGACAAGGATAAGGTTGAGGAGAAGAGAATCTCTAAGGAAGATGAGAGAAAGCTTCAGGTTGGAACTCCTCTTGTAAGATGTTCAGAGAAAGACAAGCCATTATCAATCGCAGTTAAAGAATTCTACGAAGGTAAGGTTAAGATTCTTGGAAGTACAGATGAGAATACTTCATTATAATTAACAAAGACTGATGTTAAGGGCAACTGCTTGTATGGGCGGTTGCCCTTTTGTGATTTGCCATATGTGGCAAATTGGTAGCGATGAGAATACAAGCGGGAATCACACAATCATGCTTGCATGTATTGTGTGATTATCGCTTGCATTCGAGGAGCACCGCGACAACGACAGAACGAAGTTCTGGAGTATGAGCTACGAGAGAAAATGAGGAGTTAAACATTTTATGACGAATAGATATGATGAGAAAGAAAGACGGATTCACTGTGCATTTTCAGAAAAATGCGGCGGCTGTGATTATGCCGGGATGAAATACGACAATGAGCTTGCAGTTAAGCAGAAGTACATTGAAGAACTTTTTGGAGAATATGTAAAAGTTGATGATATAGTTGGAATGTACAGACCAATATATTACCGTAATAAAGTTCATGCAGTCGTGGGACTTGATGATTCCAGAAATGTGATAGCAGGAACTTACGAGGAAAACAGCCACAGAATAGTTGATACATCAGACTGTATGATTGAAGATTCGCAGTGTACAGACATTATTAAGGATATTAAAGGACTTATAGCCTCATTTAAATATCAGCCATATGACGAGGATGCGGGAAAGGGGCTGATCCGCCACATTCTTTTAAGAAAAGGATTTTCGACAAAGGAGATTATGCTTGTTATTGTTACAGCAGGAGTCGCATTTCCATCAAAGAACAATTTTCTTAAGGCATTATGTGAGAAGCATCTGGAAATCACTACAATTGTACAGAACATTAACGACAGACGCACAAGCATGGTGCTTGGAAAGAGAAATATTGTTCTTAAGGGAAAAGGTTATATCGAAGATGTGCTGTGTGGCTGCAGGTTCAGAATAAGCCCGACATCATTCTATCAGATTAATCACCAGCAGACTGAAAAGCTGTACAAGAAGGCAATCCAGCTTGCTGATATATCAAAGAAAGATACTGTAATTGATGCATATTGCGGAATTGGTACTATTGGAATAGTCGCCTCAAAAAAGGCTGGCAAAGTTATAGGAGTTGAGCTTAATTCAGAAGCTGTGTCAGATGCTAAGATAAATGCTTCAATTAACAATATAAAGAATGTTACATTTGTTAATGCTGACGCAGGAGATTTCCTTGTTGAGTATGCGAAAAATGCAAAGGCAGATGTTGTTATCATGGACCCGCCAAGAAGCGGCAGCACACCGGAATTTCTTAATTCGCTTCTTAAGATTAAACCAGACCGGATTGTGTATATTTCCTGCGGTCCTGATACACAGGCAAGGGATATTAAGGTGCTTGTGAAGGGTGGATATAAGGTGACTGCGTGTCAGCCTTTTGATCTGTTCCCGCATACGGAGCATGTGGAGACGGTGGTACTGCTTTCCTACAAAAAGCCAAACGGACATATCAACGTAAAAGTTGAGTTTGGCGAAGGTGAGGGAAAAGTACCGCTTGATAATATCGCTAAAAGAGCCGAAGAATACAAGCCCAGGGAACGAGTGACCTACAAAATGATAAAGGAGTACATAGAAGCAAAATACGGCTTCAAGGTACATACCGCATATATCGCAGAGGTAAAGAGAGATTTAGGCTTGCCAATGTACGATGCTCCTAATGCGGTAGAAGAATTGAAACAGCCGAGGAAGCATCCGACAGCGGAGAAAGTGGAAGCGATAAAGGATGCATTGAAGTATTTTGAAGTGATTTAATAATGATGAGCGTATCATTAAAAATAGTGGTACGCTTTTTCTTTAAAATATTTGGGAAGCAATATATAAGTGTTGAACATGCTTGAAAGGAGGAAAATGGAGTGAACCGTATTACAGAAATAACAAAGCGAGATATTTTAGATTTATTTCAGAATGGATTAGAGATAGACGAATTTTTTCAAACCCGAACCGTTACTTATAATTATTATGGTCGCCTTGAAGAAATAGATTTTCTTAAAAGATTATATGATTTGGAGAGAATGCCAAGTTTTGATTCAAGATTTGCAAATGCAGAACAGGATATTTGGCAACATACAGTGAATAATGATGATTATCCATACTGTTGGGTTTTTGAAGACAAAAGATTCAATTTACAAGATGGTAGCGATGAAGTATATTTAAAATTTCTTTGTGAAGTATTTCACCCTGCTGTTCGATATGATAAGGGATACTGGAAAGAATTTTTAGTGGCAATTAACAAGCTATTACAAAATGACGGTTATGAGATTTACCCTGCTGAAAAAATATCCAATCGTGATGTTTATGGATGGAGAATATATCAGCAAGAAGATAATACGTTGTTTATTCCATATTCTCAACGAAATGCAAAGGACATAAAAGCAAAAAATATAGTATTGTCCATAAAGCGGAAAGCGAGAAATCAAATTTATCAGTTTCTGGAGCGATATAATATCGTATATCAAGCGACTGACGAAACGGGATGGAATTATAATACAACAGTAGCTGAGGATGTTTTTAATGAAATAAGGCAATTTTATGTGCCAATGTGTTATAATGATAAAAAAGAATATGTTGAAACTGCTGATTTGCAAGCATTCATACTTTCTAATTCTCCATTTTGTGTGTTGGACGCAATAGAGTTTTTTGCGAAACATAGTATCTCAGATGACTTTGAACCACAGATTAATGCTATATTAAAACTGAATGAGATACCATTTCAGCTTTCCAAGGGGAAGCTAATGAATACATTTGATACTCAGATAAATAAAAATTCATTAGTGTCTGTTCAAGAAGTAGGACTGAAAGAGTTATTACAAGAGGCTTCAAAATATTATGATGAAAACAATTTGCAAATTGCAGTGGAGAAACTTTGGGATGCATTTGAGAGACTAAAGACATATTACTGCTCATCGACTGTAGATAAGAAGAAATCGGTTAATAAGATTATAATGGATATGGGTAATAATCAACAGCCGTTTTTAGAATTATTTGAAAAGGAATTTCATGAGCTTACCATACTTGGCAATAATTTTAGAATTCGACACCATGAAACAACAAAAACGGATATTCAGGATAAAAGGCATTATGAATATTTTTATAAACGTTGCCTGTCTTTAATTTCAACCGCAATCCAGTATTTAGATGGAAGAAATTTATGATAGGAATGAGTTTTTATCAAAGTCTCCCAGTTATAGATTTGTATATTATTTTTCCGAAACTTATAATGAAGCTAAAGATGTGGAGGTGTGCTTATGAGAGAGAAATTTAATCATCTGTATTTGGATAGCCACGAAAGAAAACTTTTGATACATAGCCTTGTAGAGTTAAAAAATCAGCTCATTCAGCAAGGCAGATATACGGATTGTATTGACGAGCTTATTTTTAAGGTCATAAATGCACCGACCAAGAGAATGAAAATTGAATATGTCTAAGGCAAATTACAAAGCCGCTTATTCTTATTGATTTTAAGAGTAGGCGGCTTTTTTGCGTTCTCTGGTACTGTTTACATAGCCACCTTGACAAAGTGGCTAAATCTATGTGAAAGGAGGACGCATCTATGTCAAATTGCAAAGTGATTGCTCTGACTAACCAGAAAGGCGGTGTCGGAAAAACAACCACAGCGGTCAATCTGGGCGTAAGTCTGGTGCAACAGGGTAAAAAAGTCCTGCTGATTGATGCCGATGCACAGGCAAATCTCACGATGGCTCTGGGTTATAACAGACCAGACGATATTCCCATAACGCTCTCTACTGTGATGCAGAACATCATAGACGATAAAACGCTTGATGTTTCACAGGGTATTATCCACCACAGAGAGGGCGTTGACCTGCTTCCGTCAAACATTGAGCTGTCGGGCTTTGAGGTAAGGCTAATCAATGCAATGAGCCGTGAGAGTGTGCTGAAAACCTATGTCAATGAGGTTAAAAAGAATTACGATTATGTGCTTATTGATTGTATGCCGAGTTTAGGTATGATAACCATCAATGCTCTGGCGGCGGCTGACAGCGTGATTATCCCTACACAGCCCCACTATCTCTCGGCTAAAGGTCTGGAGCTTTTACTTCGTTCCGTATCAATGGTCAAGCGGCAAATCAACCCCAAGCTGCGGATAGACGGTATCTTAATGACTATGGTAATGCCCCGTACCAACATTTCTAAGGAAATTACGGCAACAGTCAAAGGTGCATACGGTAAGAAAATCAAGGTATTTGATACCGAGATACCTCATTCTATCCGTGCGGTGGAAGCTACCGCAGAAGGCAAAAGTATCTTTGCCTACGACAAAAGCGGCAAGGTTGCCGCAGCCTATGAGCAGTTCGGAAAGGAGGTGGCAGAGATTGGCGAGAAGCAGAGAAACCAAAATCGAGCTGACCGCATACGATGACCTTTTTCAGACGGACGAAAGCCGTGAGGAAGCAAAGCTAAGCAAGATACGGGATATTCCCATATCGGAGATTGACGAGTTTCCAGACCACCCGTTCAAGGTTTTAATGGACGAAGATATGGAGCAGCTTGTCGAGAGTATCAAGCGAAACGGTGTAATGACCCCTGCGACAGTTCGCTTAAAAGAGGACGGACGGTATGAGCTTATCAGCGGTCACAGGCGAAAAAAGGCTTGTGAACTTGCGGGGTTTGAAACGCTGAAATGCGAGGTTAAAGAGCTTACCCGTGACGAAGCCATTATTGTGATGGTGGAAAGTAATCTCCAACGCTCCGTTATTCTACCAAGTGAAAAAGCCTTTGCGTATAAAATGCGGTTGGAAGCTATGAAACGACAAGGTGAAAGAAGTGATTTAACTTCGTCCCCAATGGGGACAAAGTTGAGGAGTGATGCTGAACTTGCCGAAAAGGTTGGAGAAAGCCGCAATCAAATTCAGAGGTATATCCGTCTAACGGAGCTTGTACCCGAAATCCTGCAAATGGTAGATGAAAGGCAGATTGCATTCCGTCCTGCGGTTGAAATTTCCTATCTGACCGAGGAACAGCAATACACCCTGCTTGAAGCAATGGAGTACAACGATGCTACCCCGTCATTGGCACAGGCTATCAAAATGAAGAAGTATAACCAAGACGGTAAACTCACTTCCGAGGTTATCCAGTCCATTATGGAGGAAGAAAAGCCCAACCAGAAGGAAAAACCTGCTTTCCGTGACGAGAGGATAACCAAGCTCATTCCCAAGACTGTTCCCAGAGGGCAGGAAACGGATTTTGTTGTCAAGGCGTTGGAGTTTTATAACCGACACTTGCAGCGGAACAAGGCTCACGAGAGATAGCCACACACCGAGGGCGAGGTCTGCCTTTTTGAGTGGATAGCCATTATTTTGGCTTCCCCCTCTCCACACCTCACCCCCTAACTACTGCCAGTAACTATCCGAGAAAAGAAATACTTTAAGCGGTCCATAACGGGCAGCTTTTTTCGGTCAGTAAGGCAAAATATTCAATCCAAATTACAGGAGGTAACTATGAAAATCCCTAAATTGTTCAAAAAGGCTGCGGCTTTTGTAATGGCTGCGGTCACGGCATTATCTATAATGCCTGCGACAGCGTTTGCTGCGGGTGACATCGGGACAATTTCCTTTTCTCACACCTATGACAGCAAAGGTAATGCGATGAGGTACAATTCCAGTGCGAATATCGGTGATTATACCGCAGGCGGAACAGGAAATTACAAGTACCGTATGTTTGTGGATGGCGAGAATGCGTTTTGTATTCAGCCGGGAGTACCGCTGAAAACAGGAAACACCTTGAAAAAGGCTTCCTCTGATACTTGGAACGCACTTTCAGCCAACCAGAAAAAGGCGGTTGGGCTTGCCCTGCTCTATGGGTATCAGGGCAACCGAAATAATCTGTCGGGAAGTGATGATGAAAAATGGCTTGCCACGCAGACTCTCGTATGGGAGTTTGTCACAGGCTGCCGTGAAGCCACAGGTTCATATAACCAGACAAGCACCACCGTTTACAGCCTGCACTTTGGTTCAAATTATGCCAACAGCGGAGCAAGGGCAGTGTATGACCAGATTGTTGCAATGCTGCGTGAGCATAACACCATTCCGAGCTTTATGTCGGGCGGTAAGAATGACATCACAAAGGAGCTTGCCTACAAGGACGGAAAGTACAGCATCACATTGACGGACAGCAACGGCGTCCTTTCCGATTACAGCTTTTCAAGCTCTGACAGCAATGTGAGTGTATCGAAGTCTGGAAATAAGCTGACAATCAGCTCCACCGTAGCTATCAGCGGTTCTGTCCGCATTACGGCAAAGAGGAGCAATGTGCCGACTGTCAGCAGCAGTGCAAAGCTCATTGCCTATGGCGACCCGAACTTGCAGGATTTGGTAACAGGTGTGGAGAATGCTGATACCGTGTCTGCATATATCAATATCGAAACGCCGACAGGCACGATTGCCCTCAAAAAGACTTCTGAGGACGGAGTTGTGGAAGGCATCTCTTTTACAATCAAAGGTGATAACTTCAATAAAACAGTTAAGACAGGAAAGGACGGCTCTGCCTCCGTGGAGGGATTATTCCCTGGCACTTATACGGTCACAGAACAGTCTATTGACCGTTATGAGCCGCAGAAAACCCAGACCGTCACACTTATCGGAGGAAAAACCTCTACTGTGACCTTCAGCAATACTTTGAAGCGTGGCAGTCTGGAAATCGTCAAGACTTCCGAGGACAATCTGGTGGAGGGAATGAAATTCCACCTTTATGGCACATCTTTAAGCGGCTTGCCTGTTGACGAGTATGCCGTGACTGATAAAAACGGACTGGCTAAGTTTGAAAATGTCCTTATCAGTGGCGATACCCCGTATGTGGTTGAGGAAGTGGATACCGCAGTCCGCTATGTCGTTCCTGCTTCCCAGACAGCTCCGATTGAATGGAACAAGGTCACAAAACGCAGCTTTGACAATGTGTTGAAGAAATTCCAAGTGACTGTGACAAAGACCGATGCAGAAACAGGTTCTCCGCAGGGCGACGCTTCTCTTGCGGGTGCGGTTTACGGCATCTATAGGGGTGAGGAACTGATTGACACCTACACGACTGATGAAAACGGTCAGTTTACGACCAAGTATTATATCTGTGATAATGAATGGACTGTCCGTGAAATCAGCCCGTCCGAGGGGTATCTTCTAGATACCGCAATCCACAAGGTAGGTGCAGAACCAGAGCTATACACGGTAGAGCTGAACAGTACCGCAAACGATGTGAATGAACAGGTCATCAAAGGCAATATCGCAATCATCAAGCATACGGACAACGGAGAAACCCAGATTGAAACACCTGAAGAAGGTGCGGTATTTGAAGTGTTCCTCAAATCCGCAGACAGCTATGAAAATGCAAAGGAAACCGAGCGTGATGTGCTGACCTGTGACGAGAACGGCTTTGCCCAGACAAAGGATATGCCGTATGGCATTTATACCGTCCGTCAGACCTCTGGTTGGGAGGGGCGTGAGCTGATGAAAGACTTTGATGTGTTTATCAGCAAGGACGGTCAGACCTACCGCTACCTTATCAACAACGCTAACTTTGAGAGCTATATCAAAATCGTAAAGAAAGATGCAGAAACAGGCAATACAATCCCGTATGCAGGTGCAGGCTTCCAGATTTACGACCCGAATGGAAACCTTGTGACTATGACTTTCACTTATCCCGAAGTGACGACCATTGACACCTTCTATACTACGGCAAACGGCGACCTTATCACACCGCAGACATTGGAATACGGCAAAGGCTATTCCCTTGTGGAAGTACAAGCCCCGTATGGGTATGTCTTAAATTCCGAGCCTGTTTATTTTGATGTGGTGCAGGAAAACGCTGAGGAAGAAAGCGGCATTACCGTTATTGAGGTAGTACGTTCCAATATGGCACAGAAAGGCACAATTACTGTAGAAAAGTCTGGCGAGATATTCAGCTCCGTGGCAGGCGATAAGGGATTGTATCAGCCGATTTTCTCTGTCAGCGGTCTTGAGGGTGCAGTCTATGAGATTACCGCAGCCGAGGATATTGTCACTCTGGACGGAACGGTCAGAGCAAACAAGGGCGAGGTTGTGGATACCGTTACGACAGGAAAGGACGGTACAGCAAAATCCAAAGAACTGTATCTCGGAAAATATGAGGTTAAGGAAATCACAGCTCCGTATGGAATGGTGCTGAATGAGGAAGTTCGTTCTGTTGAGCTTGTGTATGCAGGACAGAATGTTGATGTAACGGAAACGGCTACTTCTTTCTATAATGAAAGACAGCGTGTTGAAATCGACCTCATCAAGAGCCTTGCCATTGATGAAGCCTACGGCATTGGCAAGAATGGAGAAATCTTTGATGTGACCTTTGGCTTGTATGCGGCGGAGGAACTCACAGCCGCAGATGGAAAGACCATTCCTGCGGACGGTCTGATTGAGGTCATTTCCCTTGATGAAAGCGGTCACGGGAAAGCTATCAGCGACCTGCCGATGGGCAGCTATTATGTGCAGGAAACCTCGACCAACTCCGCATATATTGTCAGCGATGCAAAATACCCTGTTATTTTTGAATACGCAGGACAGGATACCGAAACTGTCCGCATCATAGCCAATGAGGGCGAAGCTATCACAAATGACATTATTTACGGCTCTGTAAGCGGTAAGAAATCTGATGAGGATGGAAAAGCTCTGGGCAGTGCAGTTATCGGTATCTTTAAGACAGGAACTACCGAGTTTACAAAGGAAAATGCGATTGCAGCTACCACATCAAAAGATGATGGTAGTTTTTCTTTTGCCAAAGTACCGTATGGAACTTGGATAATCCGTGAAATTGAAAGCCCGAAGGGATATGCACTCTCCGAGGAAGAAATCGCCGTAACAATCGGCAAGGTGGACGAAGTTGTGGAAATCGAACTTGTCAACTACTTCATTAAGGGCAATATCGCTTTGACAAAGGTTGATGAGGATTATCCCGACAACAAGCTGTCTGGTGCGGTATTTGAGGTTTACTCCGATACCAATGGCGATGGGAAACTGGATAATGACGATACGCTGCTTGGCGAAATGAAAGAACTTGACGGCGGCGTTTATCAGATGAGTGAACTCCGCTACGGCAAATATCTGGTAAAGGAAACCAAAGCTCCGACAGGCTTTGTGTTGGATGAAGATGTTTATGCCGTATCCATCGAGGAGAACGGAAAGACCTACACCGTGGAAAACAAGGCGGGTGTTGGCTTTATCAATACAGCACAGAAAGGCTCTCTAAAAATCGTAAAGACTTCCTCTGACGGTAAGGTGGAGGGCTTCTCTTTCCGTGTGACAGGCGTGGACTATGACCAGACCTTTAAGACAGATAAGAACGGGGAAATCGTGATTGAGGGCTTGCGGATTGGCGACTATACCGTATCCGAAGTAAGCGACAAGGCTTCCGCAGGATATATCCTTCCTGCCGATAAACAAGTAACGGTAAAGGTGAACGCTACGGCTATCGTGCAGATGCACAATGAGTTTAGGGATACCCCGAAAACAGGCGATGACTTCAATCTGGGCTTATGGGTAAGCCTTGCAGCTTTGTCTGTTGTCGGTGCGGGCGTTCTCGGATTTGTCGGCTATAAGAACAGAAAGAAGAAAAAGGAGGACTAATTGATGGACGCTAAAACCATTATCGCAATCGTGCTTGTCGTGTTCATTGTGGGTGCGGCGGTATGGCTGAATATCCGTAACAGAAAGAATAAGTAAGTGGTTTGGGCGGCTGAAAGATGCCGCCCTTTCCTTTATGGAGGTAAAGATGAGAAACCTAAAAACCATTGAAAAGAAAGTCAGGGCTGTTCTGGAAAAGAATGAAGATGCCAGAAATGACGATATGGTGCTGTATCTTGCACTTTGTAATGCCTGTCTGAAGGATGCAGGGGCAATGCCGCTTGCAGAGATAATGACGCAGCACAAATATCTCGGTCTGCCGAGCTTTGAGAGCGTCAGCAGGACACGCCGCAAGCTGCAGGCACGGTATCCAGAGCTTGCAGGGAGCCGCCCTGTTCAAAAAATGAGAGCTACGGGCGAGAAAGCCTATCGGCGTTATGCCAAAGAATAGAGAGGTGCTTATGGACGAAGAAAAACGCTCCAATCAGAACTATGAAATCATCGAGAGCTGTACTATCGGGAGTACAGAGCTTGTCATCGGTCACAATCCCAACGCACCCAACCCTTATGTGTGTTGGTACTGCAAGGGCGGCTCAAATTATTTCTGGGGTTATTACACGAATGAGCTTGATGATGCACGGCAAAAGCTGAATGAACGATACCAGTCAGAGTGCCGTATGCCCTATAATCAGCCTGCCCAGAAGCAGAAAAACGGTGATGACCGTGAGCGATAAAATAAAATATGACTGCACGACCTGTCCTTATCCCCGATATAAGGATGGGTCAGTTATTTTCTGCGATGTCTGTATCCGCAAGATTTTAGACGAGCAGAAGGAGAAAAAGGAAAGAAAGGAGCAGCCGAATGAGTAATGAAATAAAGACAAGACCTTTAACCCCGACAGAACAGAAATACACCTATGCCCAGAGCATGCAGCTTGAGGGGCAGACAGGCACTATCGGGCATCTGCGTGGTGACTTTGCCACGACGGGCTATGGCTTTTATACCACTTGGTTTGATACCAGACCACAATGGAAATCTGACGAATTTAAGGCAGACCTTGATACGGTCATCAATGCTTTACGGGAGGATAAAGGGCTTTTGCATAACCGCTATGATATGAGTGCGTTTGCAAGGCATTTTCCCGAAAGTGCTATCAAGGGTAACTATTGTATGGAGTACGGTTTCCGTGTGGATACGGAGAAACACGCTTTTCTGCTTCGGTGCAATCCCACCAAAGGCGACTATAATTTTTATTGCTATTGCTATGTGAAGGAATGGCTTGATAAGCATATCCAGAAAGCGGAACAAGGTATCCGCTTTATTGACCCTCAATATAAAGAACTGTTCCGTATCCCAGACGGCGGAAAGGTCATTGTCAAGACCTCTTGGGGAGAGAAACGGGAGTATCCCTGCCGCTTTATTGATGAATACCATACCGAAGTCGGCAGCAATCTGTACCACATCTGCGAGTTTGCCGAGCGTATGCAGAAAAACGGGGCGACCTATGAGCCGAAACCTGCGGAACAAACGCCGCAGAAAACACCGAAGCACAAGGATTTAGAACGATAAGGAGGATTTAGAATATGGCTGTTAATCAGAAAGCCGTCAAGGTCTTGAATAAGGTCTTGGAAGCAGGTTTTACCGATGAAAAGGCGATTGCCGCTATGACTATGGACGATATTCTTTCTATGCAGGGCATCACGGTTGGGGATATTACTCTCATCAATGACCTGCAAAAGAGCATTAAATCGAACAAGATCATTTCTTTTCTTGGCGGTGATGCGGAGTGAGTAAACAGAAATATTTGAAACAGAAACGATAAGGAGGTGTAGGTTGAATGGCTGCGAAGTATCAGCTAATCACAGAGCTGTATCGGCGTACAGGCGTTGCGGTTGCAAAAAATCCGCAGGCGTGGCAGGGCTTTCTGTCCTCTGCCTGCCGCAACTATAAATGCCGTTATGACGAACAGCTTTTAATATACGCCCAACGCCCCGATGCTGTCGCCGTTGCGAAGCTCGAAACTTGGAACAGGCAGTTCAAGCGTTGGGTCAATAAGGACAGCAAGGGTATTGCCGTATTTGACCCGAAAGGTCGCAGGAATACGCTGAAATACTATTTTGATGTGTCCGACACCCACGAGGGCTATTATGGCAGCCGCCCTGTTCCGATATGGCAGATGGATGAGCGATACGAGCAGGCTGTTATGGAAAGGCTCTCGGACAGGTTTGGAGATGTGGAAAGCACTGACCTTGCTTCTGCCCTAATGGAAACGGCAAAGAACGCCGTGGAGGACAATCTGCAAGACTATTTTTCTCAGTTAAAGGACTGCACGAAAGACAGCTTTTTGGAAGAACTGGACGACTTTAATATAGAAGTCATTTACAGGCGGCTGGCAGCAAACAGCGTTGCTTTTATGCTGATCAGCCGCTGCGGTCTGGATACGAATGAGTTTTTTGACCGTGATGATTTTGCGGATATTGTAAATTTCAATACCCCTGCAACGATAAACGCCATCGGCGTTGCCACGAGCGATATTGCGGAAATGGCGTTACGGGAAATCTCACAGTCTATCCGAAATGTGCAAATGGCGGAAAAAGACCAGAATCGCACCTTTGCACAAAGAACGCAGGCTCAGTATGATAAAGGCAGACAACAACCCGAAAGGAGCGAATACAATGAGCAAAATCACTTACAGCAGACAGGGGGATTATCTTATTCCCGACCTAACATTACCGACAGAGCCAGAGCTTCCGCTTGGCAGGTACGCTTTGATGCACAGGGATTATCTGGAGAAGCACAAGCGAGTGACCTATCTCAATCTGCTGACATCGGGCAGGCTGAACGGGCATCTGCACGAGGTAGAGCAGACAGCACTCCAGAGGTTGGAGCTTCTGACGAAGCAGCTCTCAGCCGAGCAGGGCGTGACAGAGGAACTGAAAGAGAAAGCACCGATGCAGTGGGTCGGACTGATGAACAACATCCGCAGCCAAGCGGAGGAAGTGATACTGACCGAACTGATTTACAAGTAAGCGTTGCCAAAGAGGATGAGGTTAGGGTCAATCTTCCAACCGTAGATGAACAAATCGAAATGATAGCAAAAGCAGAGGACGAAAATGCCTCTGCTTTTGCTATTTCCAAAGAAGATATTGACTCCGTGCTTCAGAAAGGCAGTGGCGTTGCGGACGGAAAATACCGCATCTACCGCCAATTCCAAAAGGGCGAGGACAGACAGAAAAATATTGAATTCCTTAAAAATGAGTATGGAACGGGCGGCGGTACGCACATCTTCCCCGATGGTTTCAGCGGTCATTCTTGGCATGACAGCAAAGGTCTTGCCATTGACCGAAACGGCACTTATACCAATCACGACCTTGTGTTGAAATGGTCACAGGTTGAAAAGCGTCTGCGTGAGCTGATTAAGGATAACCGCTATCTTAATCCGAAAGAAAAAGACCATTATGCCGATTATCTGGAGAGCGTGTCAGCTCCCCAATATGAGATTGACACCCAGAGGAAAATAGCAAGGCAGCGTTTTATTGACGCCCACCGTGACTTGCCGCTTGCCGACAAACGGGATACCCTTGCTTTGCGGCTATCTGACTTTATCCGTGACTTGGACAGGTACGAAAAAGACCTGTTATCTGTTGTGGGACGAGGCGACCTTGCAGATGTTACCGCCGAGCAAATGGAACAGCACTTATCCGACCCCTCAACTGTTCAACAGCTCATAGACTTTCTTGCACAGGTACAATGGAAAACGACCTCAGTTTTCAGCCGTAGTAATGGGTGGAAGTTTACCGAGGAATTAAGGGAGCTGTACCCACTTTGCTACCTCTACAATGAGAGCGATGTGGTGTATATCGGTGCGGATAAATATGAGATTGCAACACTTACCGAGGAAAAGGTCTATCTGCAAAATGCCGAGTTCCCTATCTTGGGGCAGGAATACAGCCGAGCCGACTTTGAAGAAAAGCTAACGGAAAATCCTGCAAACGACCATCTGAAGGTGGTCGTAACCGAGAAACAGAGGACAGAAGCACCGTCCGAGAAAAAGCAGGACGGAATACAGTTTTCTATCGGTTTTTCCGAACACCCTGCCTTTTATGACAGACAGCTTAATGACCGCTATACGGATTTGAGCTTTGCTCTGGGTAATAAGTTGCTTGGTATTTTGGACGAGAAACAGCACCGTGAGCGTGAGGGCGATAAAAATATCGGGTGGTATCACAAGACAGATTTTGTTATCAAGGCTGTTATCGGCGGCGAGGAATTTAACTATGAAGGGTGGTTTGATATTGGCGATGGTGAGGGCGATTTAATTGCCCACATTAAGAATTTTTACGATTATGCCTTATCGCCAAAGGGCGAACAGCTATATGGAGATGACCGAGAAAGCTTGCTCCGTGGCAGAGATGAGTTTATCCCATTCTTGGAACAGCACACCGAGCTGACCCAAGAGGACGAGAAGCTCCTTGATGAGATTATGGCTACCGAAAGTGATTGGTACAGGACAGCCGAGGAAGCCGAAGAAAAACCACAGGTGTATGCCGATAAACTGAATGGCTCAGAAGCTCCTGCCATTGAAACGGAGCAATCCACAGACGACCTCATAGGCAGGGAAATCATCATAGACAACCGTAAATATCTTATTGAGAGCATCGGGAAAATCAGCGGCGATGTGTCCCTGCGTGACATCACATTCCAGAACAATGTGGGTTTTCCGATAAACCGAGTGGAGAAAATCGAATATATCCAAAAGCTATTGGAACAGGAAAAAACCGAATTACCACCCGAAGAAAAAACAGAAGCTCCTGCCACAGACCGTCATAATTTCCGTATTACCGATGACGCCATCGGTGTCGGCGGAGCAAAAGAAAAGTTCCGTAACAATATGGCGGCAATCAACCTGCTGCACGAGCTTGAAATAGAAAACCGCCTTGCCACACCCAAAGAACAGGAAGTCCTGTCTCGGTATGTCGGTTGGGGCGGTCTTTCTATGGCATTTGATGAACACAATGCAGCGTGGGCGGAGGAATTTAAGGAGCTATATGCCAGCCTATCCCCAGAGGAATACCGTGCCGCTATGGAGTCAACGCTGACCGCTTTTTATACGCCGCCTGTTGTTATCAAGGCGATGTATGACGCACTTGACCGCCTGGGCTTTTCACAGGGAAATATCTTGGAGCCGTCCTGCGGGACAGGCAATTTCTTTGGTCTGCTTCCCGAAAGTATGCAAAACAGCAAGCTCCACGGCGTGGAAATCGACTCTCTCACAGGCAGGCTTGCAAAGCAGCTCTACCCAAAAGCGAACATTGCCATTGAGGGCTTTGAGAAAACGAATCTCCCAGACGACCATTTTGATGTAGTCCTCGGCAATGTGCCTTTTGGGGAGATAAGGGTCAATGACAGCCGATACAACGCCCAGAAGTTCCTCATACACGACTACTTTTTCGCAAAGGCTCTGGATAAAGTCCGTGCCGGCGGCGTTGTGATGTTCATCACCTCAAAGGGTACGATGGATAAAGCAAGCCCAGAGGTACGCAAGTATATTGCCCAGAGAGCCGAGCTTTTAGGTGCTATCCGACTGCCAGACAACACCTTTAAAGCAAACGCAGGCACGGAGGTCACGAGCGATATTCTTATCCTGCAAAAGCGTGACCGAGTGATGGATATAGAGCCAGACTGGGTACACCTTGATACGGACGAAAACGGTATTACGATGAACAGATATTTTGTCGAACACCCCGAAATGGTGTTGGGCGAAATAAAGATGGAAAGCACACGCTTTGGTACTTTTGAGCCTGTTTGTAAAGCCCGTAAGGATATACCACTTTCCGAGCTTCTGTCCAATGCAGTTCAGCGGATAAACGGCGAAATCCCAGAGCTTGATAATGGGGTTGATGAAATCTCCGATGAGCAGGAGCTTTCCGTTCCTGCTGACCCGAATGTGCGTAACTTCTCTTTTACTCTGGTGGACGGCAGGGTTTATTTCCGAGAGAATGACCGTATGCAACCTGCTTCTGTGTCGATGACCGCAGAAAATCGCATTAAGGGACTTATCCAAATCCGTGACTGTGTGCGTAAGCTCATTGAGTATCAGACCGAGGATTACCCAGAGGAAATGATATGCACCGAGCAGGAAAACCTCAACCGTCTGTATGATGTTTATACCGCAAAATACGGTCTAATCAACAGCCGAGGAAACTATCTTGCTTTTGCTTCAGATGAGAGCTACTTCCTTTTATGTTCTCTGGAGGTGCTTGATGATGAGGGCAACTTCAAACGGAAGGCGGATATGTTCACGAAGCGGACTATCAAGCCCCACCGAGAAGTAACTTCGGTTGAAACTGCAAGTGAAGCCCTTGCCCTCTCTATCGGGGAGAAAGCCCGTGTTGATTTGCCTTATATGGAGCAGCTCACAGGCAAAACGCAGGCTGAGCTTGTGCAGGATTTACAAGGTGTTATCTTCAAAGTACCGAACTGTGAGCCTGTTTCCTATGCAGCCGCAGACGAGTATCTGTCGGGAAATGTCCGAAACAAGCTGACGGTTGCGGAGCTTGCTGCGAAGAATGACCCAGAGCTTGCAGTCAATGTGGATGCCTTGAAAAAGGTCATTCCCAAAGACCTCTCGGCGGCGGAAATCTCTGTCCGTCTGGGTGCGACTTGGATACCGCAGGACGATATACAGCGGTTTGTGATGGAGCTTTTAACTCCGTCAAGCTATGCCGCAGGCAGATTAAAGGTACGATACACCCCGATAAACGGAGACTGGTTCATAGAGAATAAAAGCTCCGATATGGGGAATGTAAAGGCGAACAGCACTTATGGTACGAAAAGAGCTTCCGCCTATCGCATTATTGAGGACACCTTAAACCTGCGTGACACCCGTATCTTTGATTATGTGTATGACGAACACGGCAATAAAAAAGCGGTGTTCAATGCAAAGGAAACTACGGCGGCACAGGCGAAGCAGGAAGCCATCAAGCAGGCGTTTCAGGATTGGATATGGAAAGACCCAGAACGGCGAAACCGCCTTGTCCGTTATTACAACGACACTTTTAACTCTGTGCGACCCCGTGAGTATGACGGAAGCCATATCACTTTCGGAGGTATCAGCCCAGAAATCACACTAAGACCCCATCAAGTCAATGCCATCGCCCATATCCTTTATGGCGGCAATACGCTCCTTGCCCATAAGGTGGGAGCAGGCAAAACCTTTGAAATGGTAGCCGCCGCACAGGAAAGCAAATGGCTCGGCTTATGCCAGAAATCCATGTTTGTTGTGCCAAATCATCTTGTCGGTCAGTGGGCTTCCGAGTATCTGCGGCTCTATCCGAGTGCAAATATACTTGTGACAACAAAGCGGGATTTTGAAACGGGAAACCGCAAGACGTTCTGCGGCAGGATTGCCACAGGCGACTATGACGCAGTCATTATCGGGCATTCGCAGTTTGAAAAAATCCCGATGAGCATAGAACGCCAGAGGGAGCAGTTGGAAAAGCAGCTTGATGATATTGAGCGTGGCATTGACGATGTGCAGGCTTCCAAAGGAGAGCAGTTCACGGTCAAACAGCTAATGAAAACCCGAAAGGCAATCAAGACGAAGCTCGAAAAACTCAACGACACCAAGCGTAAGGATACGGTTATCGACTTTGAACAGCTCGGCGTTGACAGGCTTTTCATTGATGAGAGCCATTTTTATAAGAATTTGTACCTCTACACCAAGATGCGGAATATAGGCGGTATCGCCCAGACCGAAGCCCAGAAATCAAGCGACCTCTTTATGAAGTGCCGCTATTTGGACGAAATCACGGGCAACCGTGGCACGGTTTTCGCAACGGGTACGCCTGTTAGCAATTCAATGGTTGAGCTGTACTCCGTTCAGAGGTACTTGCAGTATGACACCCTTGCACAGAACGGTTTGCAGCATTTTGACAGTTGGGCTTCTACCTTTGGAGAAACGGTTACAGCTCTGGAATTAGCACCCGAGGGCTATACTTTAGTAGGACGATAAATAATGCGTTTCTAAATTGAAAATAGGCTATCAAAATCGGTCTTGGAACTTCAAAAAAATATTTTGATTTTCTTGAAAAACAGTTCCGCTTTGTACCCCTATTTTCTCCTATTAGCAGAGGGAGTAATCCCTGTAATGCTAAATCGGATTACATAAGGAAAGGAGGATAAGAGAATGTCAAGGAGTTCAAAGATTACAGCACTCTATGAGCGTTTGTCGAGAGATGATGATCTTAATGGTGAGTCAAATTCAATCACCAATCAAAAGCAATACTTGGAAGATTACGCCCGAAGAAATGGTTTTACGAATATCCGTCATTTTACTGACGATGGTTTTTCGGGTGTAAATTTCAATCGTCCGAGTTTTCAGGAGTTGATTAAGGAAGTAGAAGCAGGAAATGTCGCAACGATTATTGTTAAGGATATGAGCCGATTAGGACGAAACTATCTGCAAGTCGGCTTTTATACGGAAGTTCTGTTCCCACAGAAAGATGTCCGTTTTCTTGCAATAAACAACAGCATTGACAGTAATAATGCTTCTGATAATGACTTTGCCCCATTTTTGAATATAATGAACGAATGGTACGCCAAAGACACAAGCAATAAAATCAAGGCTGTGTTTGACGCCCGTATGAAAGACGGGAAGCGTTGCAGTGGTTCAATCCCTTATGGATATAACCGATTAGCAACCGACAAACAAACGCTTGTCGTTGACCCTGTGG
>ERZ773224.308-NODE-308-length-70101-cov-17.267196_pt1 | contig 70101 bp, 61 predicted proteins | sample MGYA00580526_ERZ773224 | MGnify/ENA primary metagenome ERZ773224 (study PRJEB29015, sample SAMEA2737743) | human gut metagenome | biome: human gut; feature: human-associated habitat; material: faeces | place: China | collected 2012 ... | reverse complement strand
TGGAACTTTTTCAAAGTTTCAAAAACGCAAACGGCGAGGCAAAAAGTATTTTTGCTGCGCCGGTGTGTGAGGGAAACCCAAGAAGGGTGTCCCTCACCGTTGAAATCAATCGTTTTTGAAGCTTTTTCAAAGCTTCAAAAACTTAGGCAGCGGGGCGAAAAGACTTTTTCGACACGCTGACACTGAAGGAGGCATAAAGGCCGTGACGAAGAAACAAAAAACCAATCTCATCCGGATCATCGTGTCGGCGGTGCTGGTGATCGGAGTATGGGTATCCCCCCTCACGGGATGGCTGGAGGGCGTGCTGTATCTCATCCCGTATTTCATCGTGGGCTACGATATCCTGCTCAAGGCTGTGAAGGGTATCTTCCGGGGCCAGATGTTCGATGAGAATTTCCTTATGGCTGTGGCCACTGTGGGCGCTATGGCCCTGGGTGATTGGCGGGAGGGCTGCGCCGTTATGGTGTTCTATCAGATCGGCGAGCTGTTCCAAAGCTACGCCGTGGGTAAGAGCCGCCGCAGCATCTCCGACCTGATGGACATCCGCCCGGACTACGCCAACATTGAGTCCGGCGGCGCCCTGGAGAAGGTGGACCCGGAGGATGTAGCTGTGGGCACCGTCATCGTGGTGCAGCCCGGGGAGCGCATCCCCATTGACGGCGTGGTGACGGAGGGCGAAGCCGCCGTGAACACCAGTGCCCTTACCGGCGAGAGCCTGCCCCGGCAGGTGAAGGCCGGGGATGAGGTGCTCTCCGGCTGTGTGAACCTCAGCGGTCTGCTGCATATCCGGACTACCAAGGAGTTCGGTGACTCCACCGTGGCCAAGATCCTGGATTTGGTGGAAAACTCCAGCATGAAAAAGGCCAAGGCGGAGAATTTTATCACCAAGTTCGCCCGCATCTATACCCCCGCCGTGTGTTATAGCGCCGTGGCCCTGGCGGTGCTGCCGCCGGTGGTGCGGCTCATCATGGGCAATGCGCCTATGTGGGGCGATTGGATTACGAGGGCGTTGACCTTCCTGGTTATCAGCTGCCCCTGCGCATTGGTCATCAGTATTCCCCTGAGCTTCTTCGGCGGCATCGGCGGCGCATCCGCCAAGGGAATTTTAGTCAAGGGCAGCAACTATCTGGAGGCTCTGGCTAAGACCGGCTGTGTGGTGTTCGACAAGACCGGCACCCTCACCAAGGGCGTTTTTCAGGTGCTGGAGACCGCTCCGGAGGGTATGGACGCACAGACCCTGCTGGGGTGGGCGGCTCAGGCAGAGTGCTACTCCAAGCATCCCATCAGCCAGAGCCTTAAATCCGCCTGGGGCGGCCAGGTGGATACCGACCGGGTGACGGACGTGGAGGAGCTGGGCGGCTTCGGCCTAACAGGCCGGGTAGACGGCCATGCCGTAGCCGTGGGCAACCGGCGGCTCATGGAGAAGCTGGGTATTCAGCCTATAGAGCCCCAAAGGGCCGGCACCGTGGTGTATGTGGCTGTGGACGGCGTGTATGCCGGGTGGATCCTCCTGGGCGATGTAGTCAAGGAGCACGCGGCCCAGGCCATCCGGGGCCTGAAGGCAGAGGGCGTCGAAAAGACCGTTATGCTCACCGGCGATGCGGACGCGGCAGCCCGGCAGGTGGCATCCCAGCTGGGGGTGGACGAGGTCCACAGCCAGCTGCTGCCGGCGGATAAGGTCCGGCAGGTGGAGCGGCTGCTGAAAGAGCGCAGGGAGGGCCGGCTCCTGGCCTTCGTGGGCGACGGTATCAACGACGCTCCGGTGCTGGCCCGAGCCGACATCGGCATTGCCATGGGCGCTTTGGGCAGCGACGCAGCCATCGAGGCGGCGGATGTGGTCCTCATGGATGACGACCCGGCCAAGATCGCCCTGGCTATGCGCATCTCCCGGCGGACGCTGCGCATCGTGTACGAGAATATCGTGTTTGCCCTGGCGGTGAAGGCGGTGTGCCTGGTGCTGGGCGCCATCGGTATTGCCAATATGTGGCTGGCCATCGGCGCGGATGTGGGCGTGATGGTGCTGGCGGTGCTCAACGCCACCCGGGCCCTGTCGGCTGGAAAAGAGTAAAAAAAGAGGGACAGCCCAAACTGCGCAAAGGAGTTACCCCGCAGCATGAAAAAACTCCGTAAGAATCATGGCATTGCGAAGCCGGCACACACAGCAGGCGTGGGCCCTTTGCCGAAAAATCCAAAAGCTTTTTGATAGCTCCAAATCTATAAAAAAACCTATAAAGGCCGCCTTGAAAAAGGCGGCCTTTATAGGTTTGAGGATAGAAAGGAAAAGCAATTCATGTTTGAGAATCACTATGGCCATACTATACCCCGGCGGGAATCAATTGTAAAGCGACAAGTATGCATTTTTATATTATATTATGTCATGATTAAATGGAAAATGTTGCAAAAGTCATTGCGAATTCTGTAAAAATGCGGTATAACATAGACTATGACATAGTTTCATGATTAGGAGGGCGGCGTATGGACACCAAAAAGCTGGAGGCGTTGGCCACGGCGGTGCAAACCGGCAGCTTTACCCGGGCGGCGGAGGTGCTGGGCTACACGCAATCGGGCCTGACACACATGATGAACAGCCTGGAAAAGGATATTGGCTTTCCTCTGCTGGTGCGCAGCCGCACGGGGATTCGGCTCAGTGCAGCCGGACAGCGAGTTTTTCCCATGATACAGGATCTGCTCCGGGCGGACGAAACCTTGGAGCGGGAGATCCGCCTCATCAATACCCGCCGGGAGGAGACCATTCGGGTGGCCTCCTATGCCAGCATCGCCATGCACTGGCTGCCGGAGATCATTCAGCGCTTTCGGGATAACCACCCGGATGTGGCGGTGGATGTGCAGATGGGCAGCGTGGAGGAGGTGTATCACTGGGTGCAGGAGGATAAGGCGGATATGTGCTTTGCCTCCTGGCAGGAGTGGTTTACCCTGGATTGGACCCATCTGCGCAATGACCCGCTGCTGGTAATCCTGCCGCCGGATTACGATATGCAGGGCCGGGAGAGCCTGAAGGTACAATCCCTGCAGGGGATGGATTTTCTCATGCCGTCCCCGGGCTTTTATCTGGACATCATGCACGCCCTGGGGGATGTAAAGCCCAATATCCGCGAGACCCATGTCAGCGACAGCGTCATCATTTCTATGGTGGAGCATGGCCTGGGCGCCAGCATCCTGTCCGAGCTGGTGCTCAAGGGCCGCCGGGACAACGTGGTGGCGGTGCCGATGGATCCGCCGGCAGCGCGGGAGCTGGGCATCGCGGTGCGGTCCAAGAAGGAGCTGCGGCCCATGGCCCGGCGGTTTATATCGGAGACAAAAGAAATTCTGGAGAGCATTTGATATGATTTTTGAACCTGTCACGCCGCAGAACGCGGAAAAACTGAGACCCTATTATATAAATTGTAACTATCGCCTGTGCGAGTACTCTGTGGGCGTGAAGCTCATGTGGGGGAGTGTGCTGCACCCGGCCTTCTGTGAGGCGGCAAATTGCCTCATCGTCCGCAATCAGATTGACGGCCGCTATCAGTTTGATTTCCCTGTGCCCGGGCCGGAGGGGGATGTGGACGCGGCCCTGACCCTCATCGAGAAATACTGCACGGAGCAGGGGGTGCGCCCGGTGGTCTCCGTGGTGCCGGAGGGGGAGGCCGGACGGCTGTTTCTGCGCTACCCGGTAGTGCGGCTCATTAATGAGCGGCCTTGGAAGGACTATATCTACCGCCGGGAGGATCTGGCGGAGTTTGCCGGAAGGCATTACAGCGGCCAGCGCAACCACATCCATAAGTTCCGCAAGCTCTATCCCGATGCGGAATATGTGCCCCTGACGGCGGCAGACGAGCCCCTGCTGGAGCGGTTTTGGCAGGACTATGGGGCGGAGTTTTCCAAGGAGAGTGCCATTGCCAAAAATGAGCTGCGCCTGGCCAAGGAGATGCTGCGGCACCTGGCGGGAGATTGGTTCATGGCAGGGGGCCTGCTCCATGAGGGGCGGCTGGTGGCCATCAGCATGGGTGAGCAGTGCGGCAGTACCATGCAGGTGCATATTGAAAAGGCGCTGTACTCCTACCCCGGGGCGTACCCCACCATGGTGCAGGAATTTGCCCGGCACTGTGATGATTCCGTCCGGTGGATGAACCGGGAGGATGACGCCCGGGATAAGGGGCTGCGTATGTCCAAGATGCAGTACCTCCCGGCGGCCCTGGGGGGCAAGCTATGCTTTGAGGTGGGCAGCGAATTGGACCGCCTTCATGAAATGCCCACCCTGCATTCCGATCGCCTGACCCTGGATGCCCTGACGGAAAAGGACAAGCTGCCCTATAATGCCCTGTGCCTGGACGAGGAGCGTAACCGCCTGTGGGGCTATGATTGGCACAAGGACTACGATGGCGGCCCCATGGAGGAATATTTCCTCTCGGTGGCCCGGGAGGATTTCCGCCTGCGCCGCTGCGTGAATTTTGCCGTGCGCCTGGGGGAGGACTTCATCGGTGAGGCGGTGCTGTATAACCCCGATTGGCAGGGCGGCATGGAGCTGGGCTGCCGCATTGCCCCGGCCTATGCCGGCCGCGGCTACGGCACCGAGGCCTTTGCCGCAGCGGCAGATTGGGCCCTGTACGGCCTGGGTCTCGCCCGGGTGGTTGCCAAGTGCTTCAAGGAAAATGGGCCCTCCTATAAAATGCTCTCCTCCTGTATGCGGGAGACCGGCCAGGATGAGACCTATTTCTATTTTGAAAAAACCATCTGAGAAAATTTTTTAAAAGCCGGGCGGGGAAAACCCCGCCCGCTGCATATTTTCTTGCACCGGGCGTATGCCCGGTTCTTTTTTTACACATACTTCCGTTAAAGTATGGATAAGCGGAGGGGCAATATGAACCAACCCTTTGACACAAAATGCGCCCAGCTGGATGATCTTTTGGGTGTGGGCCGCAGCTTCGACATGGTGAGCCGGGAGCTGTATGTGGGCGGCCGCCGGGCCAAAATGTGGGTGGTGAACGGCTACGCCAAGGATATGCTCCTGGAGCGGGCCGTGGAAAAGCTGCAGGAGGTAGAGACACTGGATGGTATCTCCGGCGTAGATGAGCTGCTGCGCCGGTATATCACCGTGTGCGACGCTGGGACCAGCCGGGATCGGATGCAGGCGGTGACGGACGTATTTGCGGGCAAGACTCTGCTGATAATAGACGGCTTTTCCGGCGGCATTCTCCTGGACGCCAAGACCTTTCCCACCCGGTCGGTGCAGGAGCCGGATGCAGGCAAGGTCCTCCGGGGCAGCCACGACGGCTTTGTGGAGAGCATTATGGAAAACGCCGCCCTTCTGCGCCGGCGCATCCGGGATCCGGCCCTGACATTGGAGCGGATCCGCCTGGGCGGCCGCTCCCAATGCGACGTGGCTCTATGCTATATGGAGGGGCGGGCGGATGCAAAGACCCTCTCCCAGCTCCGGGAAAAGCTGCGCCGGATCGATCTCCGGTCGGTGTCCATGAGCCAGGAGACCATTGCCGAGGCCATTGCTCCTAAGCAGTGGTACAATCCCTTTCCCAAGGTCCGCTATACCGAGCGGCCGGATGTAGCCACCGCCTCCGTCATGGAGGGGGACATCCTGGTGCTCATCGACAACACCCCCGTGGTGATGCTGCTGCCGGTGTCACTGCTGCGGTTTAATGAGGAGATTAACGACTACTATTTCCCGCCTCTGGTGGGCACCTATCTGCGCATCATCCGCTTTTTCGTCATGCTGCTGAACGTGGTCATTACGCCCCTGTGGTATCTGCTGGCCACGGAGCCCGGCGGCCTGCAGGAGCCCTGGGACTTCCTGCTGGTGGAGGGGGAGTACGCCGTGCCGCTGGTTTTACAGCTGCTGCTGGTGGAGCTGATTATCGACGTGCTGAAGCTGGCGTCCCTGAATACGCCCGATGTGCTGGGCAACTCCTTCAGCATGCTGGGCGCGCTGATCCTGGGCGATTTCGCGGTGCAGTCCCGATGGCTGGTGCCGGAGGTGCTGGTATATATGGCCTTTGTAGCGGTGAGCAACTTTGCCCAGCACAGCTTTGAGATGGGCTACGCCTGCAAGCTCTGCCGTATGGCACTGGTGCTGCTTGCCTTTGCCCTGCGCTGGTGGGGCTTTGGCATCGGCCTTTTGGGTGTTCTGGCGCTTATGGCTACCACCAAGCCCATTGCAGGCCGGGGCTACCTCTATCCTCTTATCCCCTGGAACGGAAAGGCCCTGCGCTCCCTGCTTCTGCGCCGCCCGGCCCATAAGGACAACACATAAGACAATCTGCCCCACCCACCGCACCAGCTCCCGTCAACCCCGTCCGTAGGGGACGATGCCCCCATCGTCCCGCCCCATCTTTCCACTTTCCTCTCCTCTCTGCCTCCCCACAATTTTTCTCTCCCCAAAGCCGTTTTGCTTGCCTGCAGGACGGCTTTGTGCTATGATACCATTGAATTTGTGTGGGAAGGGGAGACGCTATGGCTGCTCTGCGGGAAAAACGCCTGTTTCTGCTGGATATGGACGGCACCATTTATCTGGATGACCGGCTCTTTGACGGGGTGATCCCCTTTTTGCAGTATATCCGCCGGGTGGGTGGGCGCTACCTGTTCCTCACCAACAACTCCTCCCGGGGCGTGGAGGGATACATCGAAAAAATGCGCCGTCTGGGCATCGAGACGGAAAGAAGCGATTACCTCACCTCCGTGGATGTCACCATCGCCGCCCTGCAGAGGGAACGCCCTGAGAAAAAGTGCTATGTTTTCGGCACTCGCTCCTTTTATTCCCAGCTCCGGGATGCGGGCATCCCTGTCACAGCTCAGCCCGACCCGGATGTAGACATTCTCCTGTGCGGCTTTGACCGGGAGCTGACGTTTCAAAAGCTGGAGGATGCCTGCATCCTCCTAAATCGCGGGGCGGAGTTTTGGGCCACCAACCCGGATTGGGTCTGTCCCACCTGGTACGGCTCTGTGCCTGATTGCGGCAGCGTCTGCCGGATGCTCACCACCGCCACGGGCCGCACCCCCCGCTTTTTGGGAAAGCCCCAGCCGGATATGGCGGTTCTCGCCATGGCCCGCACGGGCTTTGCACCGGAGCAGACGGTGCTTTTGGGGGACCGGCTCTACACGGACATAGCCTGCGGCGCAGCCGCCGGCATCGACACGGTGTTTGTCCTTTCCGGAGAGGGGACGGAGGCGGATATAGAAAAATTCGGCGTACAGCCCACCTGGGTGCGCCGGGATATTGCGGCTTTGCTGCAGGAATTGGAGGATAATTGAAAAAATTCAATTATCATTTGATTTAAGCTGTTTTTCTCGCCGCTTTCGCGGCAACCGAAAAACATGGCGCTTTTTGACCATTCCTTCTGTTGGTCATTTGTGCCTTGCAACATAGCGGAAAGGAATGGTCATAAAATATGAAACTAAACTATAAGCGGACGATTCTGGTGGGCTTTGCCTTTTTCCTGATCTGCGCCTTTTGGCAGGCCTACGACAATACCATCCCCTTGATCCTGACCAATAAGTTCGGCATGTCCCAGACCTGGTCGGGGGTTATCATGGCGCTGGATAATATCTTAGCTCTGTTTCTGCTGCCTCTGTTTGGCGCCATTTCCGACCGCAGCCACAGCAAAAAAGGGCGCCGCACTCCCTTCATTGTGGTGGGCACCCTCATTGCCGCCGTGGCCCTGGTGGCATTGAGCTTTGTGGATATGGCCCAGCTCAATAATATTAAAGATGTATCTGCCATCGACGACCCCGCTGCCCTGGTGACCATCTATGAAAAGGAGAAGGACGAGACTCTCCTGACCCCCGACGGCGTGAGGTTTACCCTGGCGGATAAGTTCTCTCAGGAGGAGTTCGCCGCCATCCGCAGCCAGATCCAGGACGGCGACAAGACCCACACCAACCCCGACTATACCGATTATGTTGTTCCTGCCCGGCAGGCCTACGCCTGGCAGGTAACGGCGGAGAGCCCTGCCACGCTGGTGTTCTTCATCATTCTGCTGCTGGTGGTTCTGGTGAGTATGGCTACCTTCCGCTCCCCGGCGGTGGCGCTGATGCCGGATGTCACCGTAAAGCCCCTGCGAAGTAAAGCCAACGCCATCATCAACCTTATGGGCTCTGCCGGCGGCATATTGGTCCTGGTGCTGGGCATGGTGTTCGCCACGGCCTCCGTGCGCAACGCCCTTATGAGCTACACCGCCTATTTTGCCGTTATCGCCGCCATTATGCTCACGGCTCTGGTGATCTTCCTGCTCACCGTTCGGGAGCCGGAGTGGGCCGCCCAGATGGTGGAGGATTCCGTTCGCTATGGCCTGGAGGACAAGCCCGCCGAAGCGGAGCAGCTGGCGGAGAATGCGGACGTTGCAGAGCCTGCCGCAGCGGCAGAGCCTGCACAGCCGGAAAAGCAGGGCCTGTCTCCGGAGGAGAAGAAGTCTATGATCTTCATTCTTCTGTCCATCGTTCTGTGGTTTTTCGGCTATAACGCCGTCACCAGTAAATACTCTGTTTACGCCAGCAATATTCTCCATAAGGACTATAATCTCACCCTGATCATCGCCCAGGCGGCGGCCATTATCTCTTACCTGCCCGTGGGAATGATCGCCTCTAAGGTGGGTCGGAAAAGGACCATCCGCGCCGGCGTCATCATGCTGGCCGCGGCCTTTGGCGTGGCGGCCTTCCTGCGGGATAACAGCCCCTCCGTGCTTATGAACGCTATGTTCGCCCTGGCGGGCATCGCCTGGGCCACCATCAACGTCAACTCCTTCCCCATGGTGGTGGAGATGTGCTCGGAGCAGGATGTGGGCCGTTACACGGGGCTTTACTACACCGCCTCCATGGCAGCCCAGGTGGCAACGCCCATGCTCTCGGGCCTGCTGATGGATAAGCTGGGCATGACGGTGCTGTTCCCCTATGCGGCGGTGTTCTCCGCGCTGGCCTTGGTGTCCCTGCACTTTGTCCACCACGGCGACAGCCGCCCCGAGGCTAAGAAGGGCCTGGATGCACTGGAGGATATGGATAACTGATATGTGGATCGCTATTTTAATTGTTATTATTCTGCTGCTCTTGGCAGAGATATTCGCCCTGCTGACTATGTGCCGCCGGGGCCATTCCTACTGGAAGCTGCTGCGGAAGTATCGCTATGCCCACCGGGGCTACCACGGAAAGGATCTGGCCCCGGAAAACTCGATCCTTGCCTACAAGGAGGCCATCCGCCGGGGCTTCGGCGTGGAGCTGGATGTGCATCTGATGCAGGACGGAAATCTGGCCGTTATCCACGATGCAAGCCTTTTGCGTACTGCCGGGGCCGATGTGCTGGTGGAGGACCTGACGGCCCGGGAGCTGAAAGCCTACCGCCTGGAGGGCACCGACGAGGAAATTCCCCTTTTGGAGGAGGTGCTGCCCCTGTTTGAGCAGAGCGGCCTTCCCCTGGTGGTGGAGCTGAAGGCGGAGCGGGGGAACCACGATGCCCTGGCCGCCGCCACCTGCGCCATGCTGGATAAGTATAAGGTGCTGTACTGCATTGAGTCCTTCGACCCCCGGTGCATCCGGTGGCTGAAAAGGAATCGCCCGGAGATCGTCCGGGGCCAGCTCAGCGAAAACTTTCTCCGCCACGGCGACGGCGGCGATATGCCCAAGGCACTGCTGTGGGCCCTGGGAAACCTGCTGACCAATTGCCTGGCCAAGCCTGATTTCATCGCCTATCGGTTTTCTGATCGGGATAATTTCTGCCTGCGCTGGTGCCGGTGGTTCTATCATGTCCAGGAGATCAACTGGACCATTATTACAAAAGAGGAGATGCGCGCGGCGGAGTCTGCCGGAAATCTGGTGATTTTCCAGGACTTCGATCCTCGCCTGTAAAGCTATGAGAGTTATCACAGGATCTGCCCGGGGCAGACGGCTAAGGGAGCTGGAGGGCCTGGAGACCCGCCCTACCACGGGGAAGGTCAAGGAGGCCCTGTTCTCCGTTATTCAGTTCGATATTGAGGGCCGCCGGGTGCTGGACCTATTTGCAGGCACCGGTCAGCTGGGCATCGAGGCCCTGAGCCGGGGCGCTGAAAGCGCCGTGTTCGTGGAGCGGCGCAAGGACGCCCTCCAGGCTGTCCGGGAAAACCTGGAGGCCTGCGGCTTTTCGGACCGGGCCCGGGTGGTAAACGGCGATGCCATGAGCTACCTGAAGTCCGGTGAGAAGTTCGACCTGATTTTCCTGGATCCCCCCTATGCCTCCGGCCTCTTAGAGCAGGCGCTGGAGGATATCGCAAGGTTTGACATTTGCCGCAGACATGGTATAATTGTGGCGGAAAGTGCGGCGGATAAGACCCTGCCTCCGCTCAGCAGCCCCTATTCGATATACAGAGAGTATCGCTACGGCAAAATAAAACTCACTGTATACCATAGAAACGAGGATTGACCCCATGAAAATAGCCATCTATCCCGGCAGCTTTGACCCCATTACGCTGGGACATCTGGACATCATTCGCCGCGCTGCCCTGTGCTTTGACAAGGTGTTTGTGTGCGTGATGGATAACTGCGACAAGAAATCCCACATGTTTCCGGCGGAAAAGCGGCTGGAAATGCTGCGCCGGTCCGTGGAGGAGCTCCCCAATGTGGAGGCGGAGCTGTACCGCGGACTATTGGCGGACTATGCCCGGGAGAAAGGGGGACACGTCATTGTCAAGGGTCTGCGCAATGCCACGGATTTCGATCTGGAGTATCAGATGGCCGCCATCAACCGGGGCATTTGGGCAGAGCTGGAGACGGTGTTCCTGCCGGCCAGCGTTGAATATCAGCACTTCAGCTCCACCATGGTGCGGGAGATGATTCGCTACAGACAGCCATTGGAGAAATATGTTCCCCGGGCGGTAGCCGAGGAACTCAAACAGAAAACGGAGTAATTGAAACGGGGAGGATATACCATGGAAGAAAAAGATCTGCAGCGCCTGCTGGATATGCTCTACGGCATGATCGACGAAGCTAAGAGCGCCCCCTTCAGCGCCGAAAAATGCACCATCAACCGTGACGAGGCCCTGGACATTCTCACGGAGATCCGCAGCCGTATGCCCTTGGAGATCAAGAAGGCTCAGGAGCTGATCCGCGCCCGGGAGGAGTATATCGCCTCCGCCAAAAAGGAGGTGGAGAAGATGCTCCGTCAGGCCGAGCTGGACGCGAAAACCATCGTCTCCGAGAGCGAGACGCTGCAGCGGGCCCGGATGAAATCCGCAGAGATCATCCACCGAGCCGAGGAGCGCACGAATGAGCTGTATAGGGTGGCCAACTCCTATACCGAGGATGCCCTGCGCCGCACGGAGGAGGCTATTCAAATGGCCCTGGACGAGGTGCGCCAATCCCGCACCCGTTTCCGCGCTGCCTCCAATGAGCAGATGCAGCAGATCCGCAGCGGAAATGCCCCCTCCAGCGAAGAAAAGTCGGAGGGAAATGAGGAAAACTGACAAATTTCGACCTGAAAATTCGTTAAATCTCACAAAGCAACCTTGAGCTTTTCGGAGAGACTTTTCCGTAGTCCCATATATCGTATTCAAAAAAAGCATCCGCTACTATATATAGTAGCGGATGTTTTTTTGTATTCCACAAAACAAAAACAAGTGTTCTATTTTGAGGGGAAAACTAAAAAAATCAGCCGTTTTTTGCAGGAAATATGTTCCAATTATGGGAAAAAATATTCTTGCAATTTAGTGGCTGATTTACTATACTGTAAACATGAAGTGGGGAGATGTGGGGGTAGTGCCCATATTTGTGGGGTGCAATCCCACAGTTTCCCATAAAAAACCATGGAAGGAGGAGCAGCCGTGACCGGACAATATGCACATAATATTGACGCCAAGGGGCGGCTGTTCATCCCTGTCCGCCTGCGGGAGGAGCTGGGCCAGACCTTCCATGTGACCGTGGGCCTGGACCACTGCCTCTCCATCTATTCCGATGAGAGCTGGGCCACCTTTACGGACAAGGTTCGGGCCTTGCCCTATAGCAAGGCTAAGGCCCTGCGCCCCCTGTTTGCCAACGCCGTGGATTGCGAGCCCGATGCACAGGGCCGCATCCTCATCCCCACCAAGCTTCGGGAGTACGCCGGTTTGCAAAAGGAAGTGGTGGTCATCGGCAGCTTTGACCGGGCGGAGATCTGGAATGCTGAGCGCTGGGCCAGAGAGGAAGCTATGGCCTTCGACAGTGGCTCTTTGGAGCAGGCTATGGAAGAAATGGGGCTGTGAGCCATGGGATTTGACCGCAACGCCGCCGCCGACCAGGCCTTCGGCCACAAGCCGGTCCTGCTGGACGAGTGCCTGGACGCGCTGGATATAAAACCGGAGGGCATTTACTTGGACGGCACCCTGGGCCGTGCCGGCCACTCCCTGGAAATTGCCAAAAGGCTCACCACCGGCCGGCTTATCTGCCTGGACCGGGATGAGACCGCCATTGAGGCGGCGAAGATTCGCCTGGCGGATTATAAGGACCGGGTGACCCTGGTGCACAGCAACTTCAGCCGCATTGCCGATGTCCTTCGGGAGATGGATATTGATGGCGTGGACGGGATGCTTTTCGACCTGGGCGTCTCCTCTCCGCAGCTGGATGAAGCGGATCGCGGCTTCTCCTATATGCACGACGCGCCCCTGGATATGCGCATGGACCGCACGGCGGCCCTCACCGCCCGGGACGTGGTGAACGATTGGAGCTATGAGGACCTGCGCCGCATCCTCTTTGCATATGGCGAGGAGCGCTATGCCCCGGCCATTGCCAGGGCTATTGTAAGCCGCCGCCAGGAGAGTCCCATCGAGACCACCGGCCAGCTGGTGAGCATCATTCGCGGCGCCATGCCCCCGGCAGCCTTGCGGGAAAAGCAGCACCCGGCCAAGCGCAGCTTTCAGGCTATCCGCATCGCTGTGAACGATGAGTTGGGGGAGCTGCCGCCTATGCTGAAAGCGGCGGCGGAGCTTTTGCATCCCGGCGGACGCCTGGCCGTCATCAGCTTTCATTCCCTGGAGGACCGCATCATCAAAAAGACCCTGCAGGAGCTGGCCACCGGCTGCACCTGTCCGCCGAATTTTCCGGTGTGCGTGTGCGGCAAGAAACCAAAAATGAAGCTCGTCAGCCGCAAGCCCATCGTGGCCGGCAAGGCAGAGCTGGTCTATAATCCCCGGGCTCGAAGCGCCAAACTCCGTGTGGCGGAAAAGCTTTAAAGCCAGGCGAAAAAAATTTACTTTTTAGAAATTGACAAAATCACAAAAGAAAGGAAGCGGAAACCATGGCACAGAGCAATGATCGGCGCAGATATGGATATACGGACGGTTCCCTGGCATACGATCTGGATGCCCTTGCCAGAGAGCGCGCACTGGATGATGCCGGTCGCATGGAGCCCCAGCGCCGGGAGCCGGTGGCGGCCCCCAGACGGCAGAGCGTCGCCCGTCCTGCGGCAAAGCTCTCCCCGCTGGTTTTGGCCTGCGCGGCGGTGCTGACGGGCCTGGTGGTGGTGCTGCTCATGGGCTACGTGCGCCTGACAGAGGTTTCTGCGGATATTTCGCAGATCAAAACGGAGATGGGCCAGCTGGAGGAGCGCCATGTAGCGCTGCTGACCCAGTATGAAAAGACCTTTGACCTGGCCACTGTGAAGCGCGTGGCCGAGGAGGCCGGCATGACCAAGCCCACCGCCGGTCAGGTGGAGTACCTGGAGCTGCCCGCCGCCGACAGCACGGTGGTGTACCGCTCCGATGCGGGCACCGCCCTGGAGAATATCGCGGAAAGCATTTCCCGCGCTCTGGGGTCCGTGGTGGAATATTTCCGGTGAGCCGCCCCATATAGTAGGGATATACAACAAGGAGTAAGAAGGTGACTTCTTGCTCCTTCCTTTGGTATAATAGATAGGAAAAAATTTGCGAAAGGAGCTGAGACCATGGCCCAAAACGGCGGTGAGATCAATCGGAAAAGCGAAAAAGTGCGCCGAGCCAATCGGATTATTCAAAATCGCACCATGATCCTTATGGCGGTTTTGGGTGTGCTGGTATTTTTGATCCTGGTCATCAAGCTCTTTTCTCTGCAGATCCTGCGCCATGACGAGCTGGAGGCCAAGGCCCTGGACCAGCAGACCCGCAGCACGGAGGTTGCCGCCACCCGGGGTACGATCTATGACCGCAACGGCAACATCATGGCCATTTCCGCCACGGCGGAAACGGTATTTCTCTCCCCGCTGGAAATGGACCGCGCTCTCAGCGACAAGGATAATCCCGTTGCCTGGACCAAGGACAGCGTGGCACAGAAGCTCTCGGAGATCCTGGAGATCAACAAGGAGGGCATCCTGAAAAAAATGGAGCGCACGGACTCCCAGTATGAGGTGCTCAAGCTTCGGGTGGAGGAGGACGTGGCCGATCAGATCCGCACCTTCATCAACGACGAGGGCGTTGTGGGCGTGTACATGGTCACCGATGCCAAGCGCTATTACCCCTATGCCACGCTGGCCTCCCAGATCATCGGCTTTGTGGGCACGGATAATTATGGCCTGTATGGGCTGGAGGCCCGGTATAACGACGTATTGGACGGCGAGACGGGCCTGGTGGTGTCCACCAAGGATCCCACGGGCAGCGACATGCTCTACGGCTATGAGCAATACTATAAAGCGCAGAACGGAAGCGACATTGTGCTGACGCTGGACGCAACAGTGCAGTACTATGTGGAGAAGGCCCTGAGCGAGATGGTGACCTCTACCGAGGCTCAGGGGGCTACGGGCATCGTCATGGATGTGGAGACCGGGGCGGTCTTGGCCATGGCCTCCAGCCCCACCTATGATTTGAACGATCCCTCCGCCGTCTATGAGAGCAGGCTTGCGTCCCTGGTGAAGGACGGCCAGCTGGATCTGGCGGATGCCCAGCTGCGCCAGTGGCGCAACCGGGCCATCAACGACACCTATGAGCCCGGCTCTACCTTCAAGGTGCTGACCCTGGCGGCGGCCCTGGAGGAGGGAGTTATTGACGAGAATACCACCTTTGACTGCACGGGCTCCATCCATGTGCTGGACGCCACCATCCATTGCAGCAACCGCGCCGGCCACGGACATCAGACCCTGGAGCAAACGGCGGGCAACTCCTGCAACCCGGCCTTCATCACCTACGGGCTGCGCCTGGGTACGGAGAAGTTCTACCGCTATATGAAGGATTTCGGTCTGGTAAACGGCAGCGGCATCGACCTGGAGGGCGAGGCCCTGGGCATTTTTGCCCCTCAGGAAACAGCCTCGGAGCTGGATCTGGCCTGCTATGCCTTCGGCCAAAACTTCAACACGACCCCTGTGGCCCTGATTTCCGCCCAGGCCGCCTGTATCAACGGCGGCTATCTCCACACCCCCTATGTGGTGGAGCGGGTGGTGGACAGCGAGGGAAACGTTCTCTCCAGCCATGACTCCACCCCCGTGCGCCAGGTGGTCAGCGAGGAGACCTCCGCCCTGGTGCGCCAGTGCCTGGAATATGTGGTCTCGTCCGGTACGGGCCGCAATGGCCAGGTCCACGGCTACCGCATCGGCGGCAAGACCGGCACAGCGGATAAGGGCAACACCGGCGAGGTGGTGCTGTCATTCATGTGCTTCGCACCGGCGGACGATCCCAAGTATATCATGCTCCTGACCCTGGATTCGCCCACTGGGGAGGGTCGGGGCGGCGGCGGCACGGTAGCTCCCTACGCCAGCCGGATCATGGGCGAGATCCTGCCCTATCTGGGCGTGGAGCCCTCCTACTCGGCAGAGGAGCTGCTGGGCTCTGACACCACGGTGAACTACGTCATCGGTATGACCGTGGCGGACGCCGAGGAAAAGCTTAAATCCAAGGGCTTTTCAGTGAAGATCGTTGGCGACGGTGACACCGTCACCGATCAGACTCCGGAGGGCGGCACAGTGATCCCCGGTAAATCCCGGGTGATCCTCTATGCCGGCTCCGAAAAGCCGGATACACTCTGCACAGTACCCTCCCTGGTGGGCCTGTCCCCCAGTGAGGCGAATATGGCGGTGAGCAGCGCGGGCCTCCTGCTGCGCTTCACCGGAACCACAGATAGCGGCTCGGGCAGCGTTCGGGTCATCAACCAATCGGAAGCCGCCGGCGCGCAGGTGGAGGCGGGGACAGTGATCTCCGTCCAGCTCAGCGACAGCGGCGTAACGGATTAGCCATGTGGTTTGCGGTGGAAAGGAGCGGGCTGGATGCGTTTGCGGGAGCTGCTGGAGGGAACGGAGATCACTGCACTGACGATATCACCGGATACGGAGATCACCCATGTGTGTGCGGATTCCCGCCGGGCCCGGAAAGGCAGCCTGTTTGCAGCGGTGCCGGGTACCCAGTGTGACGGCGCCCTGTATGCCCGACAGGCGGTGGACCGCGGCGCCGCGTGCGTGCTATGCCGGCAGGAGATACCGGGCCTGCCCTGCGCGGCGGTGCCGGATGTGCGAGCTGCCCTGGGCAAAATTGCCTGCACCTGGTATGAAAACCCCGCCGCCCGGCTGACGGTCCTGGGCGTTACCGGCACCAACGGCAAAACCACCACCACCTATCTCCTGCGCCACATCCTGCGCAGTGCGGGAGTAAAGACCGGCCTCATCGGCACGGTGCAGAACCTGGTGGAGGAGCAAATGCTCCCGGCCCGTCGCACCACGCCGGATGCGTTGGAGATTCAAAGCCTGCTGCGCCAAATGGCGGACGCGGGCTGCACCCACGCAGTGATGGAGGTCTCCTCCCATGCCCTAATGCAGCACCGGGTGGAGGGCATAACCTTTGCCGAGGGCATTTTCACCAACCTTACCGAGGACCATTTGGACTATCACGGCACTATGGAGCGCTACTGCGATGCCAAGGCGAAGCTGTTTCACGCCAGCCGTGGGGCGGTGTGCAATGCAGACGACCCCTGGACAGAGCGTATGCTCCGGGGCGTGACGTGCCCGGTGACGCGCTATGGTCTCCAAAACCCTGCCGACCTGTGGGCGGAGGGAATCACCCTGCAGGAGCGGGGCGTAACCTTCGCAGCCTGTACAGCGCGGGAATGTATTCCGGTGCGCTTGGGTGTGCCGGGGCGGTTTTCGGTGTATAATGCATTGGGGGCCATGGCTGCCTGCAGACAGCTGGGCATCCCATTGGCGGACAGCGCTGCCGCATTGGCCGTCTTCCCCGGCGTAAAGGGCCGCATGGAGGTGGTGGCCACCCCCGGAAAGCCCTATACCCTGCTCATTGATTATGCCCACACTCCTGACGCCCTGGAAAACGTGCTGAAAACCGTCCGGGGCTTTGCAGGCGGTCGGGTCATCGCCGTCTTTGGCTGCGGCGGCGACCGGGAAAAGGAAAAACGGCCCCGGATGGGCCGCATCGCCGGAGCCCTGGCGGATCTGGTGGTCGTCACCAGTGACAATCCCCGTTCCGAGGAGCCCATGGCCATCATCCGGGATATCCTCCCGGGTCTTGCCGGGGCGGAGGAGCGATATGTGGTGGAGCCGGACCGCCGGGCGGCCATCGCCCTGGCCATGGATTGGGCTGCGCCCGGGGATGTAGTCATCCTGTGCGGTAAAGGACATGAGACGTATCAGGAGATCGGCAGCAAAACGCTCCCCTTGGATGAGCGGGAGGTTGTGCGGTCCCTGCTGTAAATACACAACAAAAGAGGCCCCATGGGGGCGGAAAGAGGAACAAGAACTATGATCCTTCAAGTGATTTTGGCCTGCGTGATCTGCTTTGCCATCACGGCTGTGGCCGGGAAGCTTTTGATCCCTGAGCTGGTGAAGCTCAAGGCTGGACAGAGCATCAAGGAGATTGGCCCCACCTGGCACATGACCAAGCAGGGTACCCCCACTATGGGCGGGCTGATGTTCATCATCGGCATCGGCATCACGGTGGTGATTTTGGGCTGGAAGGGCATGGTGCAGGGGGACTTTACCCATATCTATGTATACCTGTTTGCCCTGGTATTCGGCGTCATCGGCTATATTGATGACTATCAGAAGGTGAAGCACCACCGCAACACCGGCCTCACCGCCATTCAAAAGTTCCTGCTGCAGCTGGCGGCGGCGGTGGCGTTTCTGTGCCTGCTGCGGGCGGAGGGCCATCTGAGCCCCAACCTGTATATTCCGTTTTTTAACACCTACGTCGTGCTGAACTGGGTGGTCTACATGATCCTGGCCGCCTTTATCATCGTGGGTACGGTGAACGCCGTGAACATTACCGACGGATTGGATGGCCTGTCCACCAGCGTTACCATCCCGGTGGCGGCGTTCTTCGCGGTGCTGGGCGTGGTGTGGAAGGGCTTTCCCCAGCTGGGCATTTTCGCCGCCGCCATGGCAGGCGGCCTGCTGGCATTCCTGCTGTATAACCACTACCCCGCCAAGGTCTTTATGGGCGATACCGGCTCTCTGTTTTTGGGCGGCGCGGTGGCGGCTTTGGCCTTTGCCTATGACATGCCCTTGGTGCTGATCCCCGTGGGCATCGTGTATATCTGCGAGACTCTGTCGGATATCCTGCAGGTGGGCTATTTCAAGCTCACCCACGGCAAGCGTATTTTCAAGATGGCTCCGCTGCATCATCACTTTGAGATGTGCGGCTGGAAGGAGACCAAGATCGTGGCGGTGTTTACCACGGTGAGCGTGATTTTCTGTGCCCTGGCCTACCTGGGCGTTATGAACCGCTTCGCATACTGAGCCGGCAGCAAAAACCAACGGAAGGGAGGGAAGATCTGTGCAGCAATTGGCCATTCATAAGCGCCTGGCATTCAGGAGCAGGAGCACCCGGCGTCCGCCGCGTCAGGCTTCCCGCCCGGAGAGTATTCCCCGGGCCCTGGCGGGCCGGATGGATCTCCCGTTTCTGCTTCTGACCATTCTGCTTACAGTGCTGGGCCTGGTGATGCTGTTTTCCGCCAGCTTCCCCTCCGCCAGCTACAAGCAGGGCGACCCGGCCTATTTCTTAAAGCGGCAGGCCATATTTGCCCTGCTGGGCATGGCCGCCATGGTCGTTATGAGCCGCATGGACTATCATCGCCTGCGGGGCATGGCAAAGATATTGATGTATGTGTCCATCTTCCTGCTGGCCCTGGTGCTGGTGCCCGGTGTGGGCATCAAGGAAAACGGCGCCACCCGCTGGCTGGGCAAGGTGGGCGTGCTGACGTTCCAGCCCTCGGAAATCGCGAAGCTGACCATCATCGTGTACTTTGCCGACAGCATTTCCAAAAAGAAAAACCTCATGGAGAGCTTCAAATACGGCGTCCGGCCCTACCTCCTGACACTGGCATTTTTTTCGGGCCTGATGCTGCTGGAGCCACACCTATCCGGTACTATTTTGATCGTAGGCACAGGCGTTGTGCTGATGATCGTGGGCGGCATTGATAAGCGCTGGGCCATCGGCGGCATCGGCAGCGTGGCTGCGCTGGGCTTTACCTATGTGAAGCTGGTGGAGGCCGGGGTCATCTCCTACGGCGCGGACCGCATCCGCATGTGGGAGGACCCGTGGATCGACGCCCTGGACGAGGGCTATCAGATGTGCCAAAGCCTCATTGCCATTGGCTCCGGTGGACTCACGGGCGTGGGCTTGGGCAAGGGACGGCAGAAGTTTTTGTACCTGCCCGAGGAGCATAACGACTTCATTTTTGCCGTGGTGTGCGAGGAGCTGGGGCTCATCGGAGCCGCACTGGTGATGCTGATTTTCGCACTGCTGATCCTGCGGGGCTTCTGGATCGCTCTCCAGGCCCGGGATCGCTTCGGTGCGCTGCTGGTGGTGGGCATCATGACCCAAATCAGCCTGCAGACCTTTTTGAATATTGCGGTGGTGTCGGGCCTGGTCCCGGCCACGGGCATTTCCCTGCCCTTTTTCAGCTACGGCGGCACGGCCTTGGCCCTGCAGCTGTTTGAAATGGGCATTGTACTCAGTGTATCCCGGCAGATTCCGGCACCCCGGGGCGGATAAGAGGAGGACAGCTATGAAAGTGATTTTTACCTGCGGCGGCACGGCGGGCCATGTAAATCCGGCCCTGGCTCTGGCCGGCTATATGCGCAAGCAGGACCCCACGGTGGAGATTTTGTTTGTGGGGACCCCGAACGGCATTGAGCGCGGCCTGGTGGCCGAGGCGGGCTATGACTACCGGGGCATCGAGGTGGGCAGCTTTGAGCGGTCTATGGACCTGGACAGCCTGCGCCATAACGCCAAAAGCGCTGTGGAGCTTCTGACTCTGCGCCGCCGGGCCCAAGCGATTTTGCGGGAGTTCCCGGCGGACCTGGTGGTGGGCACCGGCGGCTACGCCAGCTATCCTATGGTAAAGTATGCCGCCCTGCAGGGCATCCCCACGGCGGTGCATGAGGCGAATATGATCCCGGGCCTTACCACCCGGATGCTGGAAAAGCATGCCTCCCGCATTATGGTGGGGTTTGAGGAGTGCCGCATACACTATAAGCATCCCGAACGCATCGTGGTCACCGGCACACCGGTACGCGGCGACTTTTTTGACATGTCTCATGACGAGGCCAAGGCCTCGCTGGGTATCCCCGCGGAGCAGCCCCTGGTGGTGTCCTTCTGGGGCAGCCTGGGCGCCAGCACCATGAACCGGCAGATGCTGGATTTCTTTGAAAAAGAGCGCTCGGACGGCTACCCGTTCCGTCATATCCATGCCGCCGGCGACAGAAGCTGGACCTGGATGCAGCCGGAGCTGGAGCAGCGGGGGCTAACGGAGGATCCCCACCTGGATGTGCGTCCGTATATCCATAATATGGCGGTGGTGATGCGGGCGGCGGACCTGGTGATCTGCCGGGCCGGCGCATCTACCATCAGCGAGATCACCGCCCTGGCGCTGCCTACTATCATCGTGCCGTCCCCGTATGTGGCCAACGACCACCAGGTGAAAAACGCCCGGATCCTGGCTCAGCACGGCGGCGCCTGCCTCATCCGTGAGGAGGAGTCCAGCGGCGATAAGCTCTATCGTACCGCCCGGGATATTTTGGCCAGCCCCACCCGCCGCGCCTCCATGAGCCGGGGCATGGCGGAGCTGGGCATTTTGGATGCCACAGAGCGCATCTATCAGACTGTGATGGAGCTGGTGAAGTAAAAGAGCAGTACGCACTTTGCTCATAGCACCTATAGCCTTCCCCCGGCATAGGATGGCGTACATTCTATGAAAAACGGGGGAGGAATATGAGTGTCATTTTGGTGGAGGGTGGCAGGAAGCTCTCCGGCGCGGTGACGGTGCAGGGAGCCAAAAACAGTGTGCTGCCCATGCTGGCGGCCACGGTGCTCTGCCCCGGCGTCTGCTGCCTGCGGGAGTGTCCCGCCCTCAGCGATGTGGATACGGCCGTGCAGATCATCCGGCATCTGGGCGGCACCGTTCACCGGGAGGGGCCGGATTTAGTGGTGGATACCCGCCAGATTACCGGCTGCGAGATTCCGGAGAAGCTGATGGGCCGCATGCGCTCGTCGGTGATGTTTTTGGGGGCGATTTTGGGCCGCTGCGGGGAGGCGGTGTGCTCGCAGCCCGGCGGCTGCGACCTGGGACCCCGGCCTATCGACCTGCATCTGTATGCACTGCGCGCCATGGGCGCGGAAATTGAGGAAAAAAGCGGCCACCTGCGGTGCCGGGGCGCTGCCCTGCACGGGGCAGAAATATTCCTGCGTACACCCAGTGTGGGAGCTACGGAGAACGCCATTCTGGCGGCCTGCGCCGCCTCCGGCACGACGGTCATATCCAACGCCGCACGGGAGCCGGAAATCATGGAGCTGCAGGACTTTCTAAGGGCCATGGGTGCATGCGTCCAGGGAGCCGGCAGCGCCACCGTGGTGGTGGAGGGACGGAAAAAGCTCCACGGCTGCACCCATCGGGTGCGTCCGGACCGCATTGTGGCGGCTACATATCTGTGCGCAGCGGCCGGTGCGGGCGGCTGTGTATACCTGCACCGGGCGGATTATCGCCACCTGGCAGCGGTGCTGTGCATCCTGCAGAAAAGCGGCTGCGAGATCTGCAGCGACGGCAGGGGCATCTGCCTGAAAAGCAGCGGCCGATTGCGGGGAGTACCGCCGGTGCGAACCTCGCCCTATCCGGGCTTTCCCACCGATGACCAGGCCCTCCTGATGGCGGCGCTTACAAGGAGCCGCGGCTCCACGGTATTTGTGGAGAACCTGTTTGCCGACCGGTTCCGCCATGTGCCGCAGCTCATTAAAATGGGTGCGCAGATTCACACTCAGGGCCAAACGGCCATCGTCACCGGAGTGCAGCGGCTGCAGGGCGCCGCTGTGCAGGCCACAGACCTGCGTGGCGGCGCGGCCCTGGTGGTGGCGGGGCTGCAGGCACAGGGCGTCACCCGGGTGGAGCAGATCCATCACATCGAGCGGGGCTACGCCGATATAGTGGGCGATCTATCGGGCCTGGGGGCCTGCATATACAGAGAAGACTAAACGAAAGCAGAGGTGTCATATGAGCGGCCGAAACAGACGCAGACGCAGAAAAAGAAAGGGAAGCTTTTCCTTTTTATATAAGCTGCTGGTGTTTTTTGTCATCTGCGGCGCCATTGTGGCTGCCCTGGCCGTATTTTTCAAGGTGGATACCATTGAGGTCACCGGCAACAGCCGCTATACCGCCCAGGAAATCGCCGACAGCGGCGGCATCCATGTGGGCGATAACCTGTTCCTTGTCAATAAATTCAGCGCTGCGGAGGCCATCACCCGCAGCCTGCCCTATATTTCCAGCGTGCGCATTAGCCGCAAACTGCCGGATACCCTCTGCATCCAGGTGGAGGAAAATGCTGCCCTCTGCGCCATTGAGCAATCCGGCGGCGATTGGATTTTGAGCGGCAGCGGTAAGCTGGTGGAGCAGGCCGCGGCGGGGGAGGAGGTAACGCGCATCGTCGGGCTGACGCCGGTGGACCCCCAGGTGGGCATGCCCCTGCAGGTGCCCGATGAGCAGGAATCCGCCAAGGAGAGCCTATTGCAGCTGCTCCGGGCGCTGGAGCAGAGAGACGCCCTCGGCCGCTGCCAGCAGATCAGCGTGGCCGACGCTGCAATCATTACCCTGCGCTTTGACGGACGGTTTGACGTGCTCCTGTCCCCGGATGATGATTTCGGATATAAGCTGGACTGCCTTTTGGCCGTGGTGGATACCAAGCTGGAGCAAAATGAAAAGGGGACCATCGACCTGACGCGCAAGGAAGTGCGCTTTATCCCCGGATAATCTTTTCGGGAAAATACCGGGGAATACTTGACCCGCAGGGGAAACTGTAATAAAATAGTTTTGGTATAGCAGCAGCGAAACCATTCAGCTAACGGTGGGCAAATTCTTGCCGCCCGATGGTTAAACGGATGATAAAACTGCCATTTCACATAATCTGCAGCAGGAGGAAAAGACATGGCATTTGCAATGGATACAGGGGTAGAGAATGTCGTCAGCATCAAGGTCATCGGTGTTGGCGGCGGCGGAAATAATGTGGTCAACCGCATGGTTACGGACGGCATCAAGGGTGTCGATTTTGTGGCCGTGAATACGGATAAGCAGGCACTGAATTCTTCTGCTGCCAGCTATAAGATTCAGATCGGCGAGAAGCTCACCGGCGGCAAGGGCGCCGGCTCCAATCCCGAGGTGGGCCGCAAGGCTGCCGAGGAGAGCCGCAATCAGCTGGCCAAGGCCCTGGAGAATACCGACATGGTCTTTGTCACCGCCGGTATGGGCGGCGGCACCGGCACCGGCGCTGCCCCTGTGGTGGCGGAGGCTGCCAAGGAGCAGGGCGTTTTGACCGTGGGCGTGGTGACAAAGCCCTTTGCCTTTGAGGGCCGCAAGCGCATGACGCAGGCTGAGCAGGGCATTGAGGAGCTGCGGGGTAAGGTGGATTCCCTGGTTATCATTCCCAACGAGCGGCTGAAATACGCCACCGATCAGAAGATCACCTTTGCCAATGCCTTTGAAATCGCAGATGATGTGCTGCGCCAGGCAGTGGTGAGCATTTCAGACCTGATCCGAGATACCGGCTTTATCAATTTGGATTTTGCCGATGTCACCGCCGTGATGAAGGATGCCGGTCTGGCCCACATGGGCGTGGGCCGCGCCGCCGGCAAGGGAAAGGCCGAGGAGGCTGCTCGTATGGCCATTTCCAGCCCCCTGCTGGAGACCAGCATCCAGGGTGCCAAGGGCGTTCTCATCAACGTCACCGGCTCCATGGACATCGGCCTGGAGGAGGTGGAGCAGGCTGCCACCCTGGTGCAGGAGGCGGTGCATCCTGATGCGCTGACCATCTTCGGCGCCACCTTTGACGAGAATCTGGATGACGAGATCCGCGTCACCGTCATCGCCACCGGCTTTGCCGAGCCGGACGGGGCCGCCAAGCCTGCCGCTTCCGCCGCTGCCAAGGCAACCGAGGAAAAGCCCGCTGCAGAGCCGGAGGCTGAGTCCGAGGAGGAGGCCCGGCAGCTGCAGGAGGAGCAGACGCATTTTGACGACATCCTCAAGATATTTGAGCGGAGCTAAACTAAATCGCTTCCATAATAGCCAAGTGAAAAAACGACCGTCCTTGGTGCGCTGACCCCGAAAGGGTAGACAAATATTCTTAATAGAAATTATTTGAGCAGCTGAGAGGGCTTGCTGCCTGCGAATTGCAGGCGGCAAGCCCTTTAGCTTCACCTTGATTCTGCGGCGGATGGAGAATTGGGGACAAATAGCGCTTTTCTCCGAGCAGGCTGAACTCCCTCACATCCATGACCCATTTCCGGTTTGGCTTTTCGGCAAGGAATAGCAGATTGGGTGCGATTGAACCTGCTTTATCCGTCTGTTAAATAGATTCGTTTCCATGATTCGATCTGGTCTCTGCTGTTAACATAAATCATCAGCATAGCTTCCACAACCGGGTTCTTAAATTCCGGCGTATACCGTTTGCTTGGTACTCCCTTTGTCATAGAAAAATACCCCATTTGTCAGACAAGTATGATAGAATGCTTGTCTAACAGATGGGGTGCTGTTTAGTCCCTGGGGAAAGCTATTTTTCCGCGATATGAATTTGTTCCGCCTTCGGCACATACCGGATTACCTCACCTACAGCCCTTCAAACAGCAGATTTCGGTCTGCCGGCGTATCGATACCTGGCACGGTGCCGCTGTGGTCATACTGCCACAGGGCCGCATGGTAGTAAAAGGAGGGATACTTACCCGGCTCCGCTATCCAAAGTGTGTAGTCCTTGAGAGGGGAGAGATTATAGGTGTGGTAGCCCATTTGGAGGTTAAAGTATATGCCGGCGGTGTAGCCGGCCTGCTCTATGGCCCGGCAAAAGGCGGCGGCGCAGGCCGTGACGGTCTTGCCGTCCAGGCCGTTGGCGCGGCCATCTTCGGCAGTGACAGTTTCCCAATCGTAAAAAATCGGCAGCTCCAAAGGCCGGCCGGCCAGCATTTGCAGCACAAAAGCGGCCTCCTCCTGAGCCTCCGCTACGGAGACAGCCTGGGAGAAGAAGTACACACCTCGGCGCAGACCGGCTGTCCCGGCGGCGCTGTAGTTCTCCTCAAAAAAAGTGTCCTGCTCTAGGCTGCCGCTGACGTACCGGCGATAGCCGCAGCGGATCACGGCGAAATCAATGCCGCCGTCGGCCACCTCCTGCCAGCGGATCTCCCGCTGCCATTCAGACACATCTACCCCCTGGCTGGCAGTGTACCGGCTGCCGGTGTAGAGCACGGCATCGCCCTGGCGGGTGAAGTCGCCGCTGTCCAGGGTGTTGGCGGGCAGGGCCGGATCCGGCACGATGTATATGGTGCCGACTCCGTCATTGACCGGGACGGTGCCGCTTTGGCGCAGAACCGGCCACAACAGCTCAAGTGCGGCCAAAGCAGCTAAAAAAACCAGCAGAGCGGGCCACAGGCGCCGAAAGATTTTTTTCTTGTTGCTTGCAGACATGCTTCGACACCTCCCGATGCGTCCCATTTTACCACATCAGACATTCCTGCACAAGCCGCCCCAAATGACTTTTCTGCCACCATTGGGCGCCATGGATTTCTTGAAAAGCAGAAAAAGCATGCCGCCTGCCGGCGGCATGCTTTTATAGGTTGTTTTTCGGACCGCAGATGGCGGCCTGTCGGATAGATTAAGCTGCGCGGTTATCTGTTGTGGTTTTTCTTTTTATTGGCAATCACCACACCGATGACTGCGCCGCCACTGACGACTGCCAGGCCCAGCCACAGGAACATATGGCTGCTGTCGCCGGTATTGGGGGTATCAGCGGGCTTAGTGGGCTCAGGCTTGACAGGATCAGGCTTAATGGGATCAACGGTGTCCTTGGTGTAGACCACAGTGATGACCTTGTTACCGTCCAAGGTGCCGGTGAGGGCGTCACCGGTAGTGACCTTATAGGTGTAGCCCTGGATGGCCGGTGCGGCCTGGGCGGTCACGTCATAGGCGGAGCCCTCCTTCAGGCTAGGGGCCACGGTGTTGCCATCCTCGTCCACGAAGTTAACGGTGACGGTGTAGTAATTGTCCTTGGTGTAGACCACGGTGATGACCTTGTTACCGTCCAGAGTGCCGGTGAGGGCGTCACCGGTAGTGACCTTATAGGTGTAGCCCTGGATGGCCGGTGCGGCCTGAGCGGTCACGTCATAGGCAGAGCCCTCCTTCAGGCTGTCGGAGGTGTAGGCAGGGGCCACGATGTTGCCATCCTCGTCCACAAAGTTAACGGTAACGGTGTAGTAGCTGATCTGATAGGAGACGGTGGGCTTCAGGAAATCCTGACCGTCGCCCACTATCTCGGTGCCGGTAGCCATGGGGTAGAGGGTGGCGCTGCTATTGGTGTAAAGGCCGTCATAGCCCTGGCTGCCATTGGCGTCATAGGTGCCGTAGGTACCGGCTTCCGTCTTGGGGTTCATCAGCTTCACGGTGTAGTGCAGCTGCACATGGCGGAGGTTGGTGATGGGTACGTTGATGTTCCACAGGAAGTGCTCCTCACCGTCCGCTGCGGGGGTATAGGTCAGAACATAGTTATAAGAGTTATTCTCTTTGTCCCAGCCGAAGCCATAGGTGTTCTCCTGAAGAGGCACGGCCTCCAGCGTCTCATCGCCCACGGTGATATAGATCTTGGCGGGGTCATTGACCAGGTCGAAGTTGTAGTCGTTCTCCACATAGCCCATGTAGTCGGTGACATAGGAGCCGGCGTCCACGGCGTAGAGGATCTCGTTCCGGATGGTGCTGAAGTCCAGGTTTCTGCCACCGTTCAGATAGTTCATGAAGTAGTAGGAATCATCGGCATTTCCGGCGCCGGCAGAGCTATCCTGCGTGGCGATGGAGTATGCGTTATACCCGGCGCTCTTGATCTGCTGCCAGACCTGGTCGGCATAGTAGAAGGCCATATCCCGGTTATTGGCGGTCCGGGGCTCACAGGGCTGGGAGTTGAAGTCATCGCTGGGGATCCCCTGGTTGAAGTTCAGATCATAATTGATGTGGTAATCATACTGCTCTCCGTTGCTCTCGGCGTTTCTTTCCGCCACATCAGCCAGGTATGCCTGCCAGGTGGCCACATCGGAGGTATCCTTGGGACGGGGAACGTTGACCTCATGGCTGTTCGGCTCATAGAAACCGTTGTCCCAATAGCCGCCGGCAAAGCTGTTGTAGTATTCCATAGTAAAGTAAGAGCGGGAGAACGGCGTGTCGCTGGCCCAGTTGCCGTCCTTACTGTAGAGGTAGGTGGAGCCGTCGGACACTAAGACCAGGTACTTTTTGTCGGGGGAGATGTTCGGGTGCTCCGCCAGAGCCGCCTTACCGGCTAGAAGACCGGCGTGGATGTTGGTGCCGCCGGAGTATTTGGTCCCCATAGCGGACTTTATGGCGTCATAGTTCGTGGAAAGATCGAACCAGTCGGACTTGTAAGCCTGGCGCTTGAACTTCACAACGCACACTGTCACAGCGGCGCCGCTGTCCTCAGCGGCATCTTTCAGCTCGCTCAGAAGGTCAAGAGCCTCAATCACCACGTTGGTATTGGCGGAAGAGGAGCCATCCAGCACGAATACCACGTCGGAGTCCAGCTTTTCCTCTGCGCTGGGCAGGGAAAGCTTCACGTCCGAGGTCCAGGTTGCGGCATCCAGGGGCGTGGCGGTTTTGGATCTGGAGACACCGGTGGTGTAGCGGGGGTTGTCGGTGGGAATCTGATCTTCGGCCAGTGCGGCCGTGGGCAGAACGCCTGCCAGCAGCATAACGCACAGCAGGGATACTAACAGTGAACGGATTTTTCTTTTCACCTTCATAAATGTTCCTCCAATTTCTTCAAATTCTTTCGGGCACGGATTGTCTGCCCGGCCATCAGCGGCTGCCATATTTCGGAGCAATACTTTTGGCTGATGCCGGTCCTCTTAACAATTGAATATAGAACCACCACCTTTCCCAAAGCACAAAAACCTATGGCAGGGTGCGATGCACACTGTCATAGACGGCGAGTATTGAAAGGCTGCCCGCGAGCAGCAGGGGTGTTTGCCATGTTTGCCCGGCGGCAAAAGCCTTTATGTAGTATTTCCCTATTTTACAAGTGCTTTTCCGAAAAATTAAATACCCTAATTTTTATTACTTTTTTCTCACAAACACCCTTGACATATGGGAAACCCGCCGCTATAATGGCCCGGAAAGCTCGGAGGGCGAGCTGTTCGGAGAAGCAGCAGCCGGATAAGAGACAAGCTGAGACGCTTGTTTCTTATCCGTTTTTTCTTGAAAAAGGAGGAATGCAGTATGGAACTTCTGAACGGGAAAATCAAGCCCATTTATTTTAAATATCTGTCGGCGTCCTTTGGCACCGCTCTGATCGCCTCCGTTTATTCCATCGTGGATGTGGCTATGGTGGGGCAGTATCAGGGACCGGAGGGTACGGCGGCCCTGGCGGTGGTAGCACCGCTGTGGAACATTATCTACAGCCTGGGCCTGCTGGTGGGCATCGGCGGCAGCGTGCTGTTCAGCGCCCGGCGTGGCGGCGGCCGCGGGGACGGCAGCGAAAACCAGTATTTTACCGCAGCGGCCATCGGCGCGGTGATACTGGCTGCCTTGGCCTGGGCGGGGATATGGTGCTTTGAGGGGCCCATTCTCACCTTCTTCGGCGCGGATGAATCGCTGCTGGCCCTGGCCCAGCGGTATATGCAGCCCATCAAGCCGGTGTTCCCGCTGTTCCTGCTGAACCAATTGCTGGCGGGGTTCCTGCGCAATGACGGAAGCCCGGGCCTGGCCACCATGAGCGTGCTGGCCGGGGGCATTTTTAATGTATTCGGCGATTATTTCTTCGTGTTCCCCTGCGATATGGGCGTTTACGGCGCGGGCCTGGCCACGGCCATCGGCTCGGGCATATCCTTTCTGGTGATGCTCATCCACTTTGTGAGCCGGAAGAATACCCTGCGCCTGGTGCGCCCGGAGAGGCTGGGCGAAAAGCTCCGGGCTATCTCCGTTACCGGCTTTTCTACTTTCTTTGTGGACGTGGCCATGGGCATCCTGACGGTGCTGTTTAACCGGCAGATCATGCGCTGGCTGGGCAGCGATGCTATGGCCGTTTACGGCCCTATCATACAAATCAGCACCTTTGCCCAGTGCTGCGCCTACAGCGTGGGCCAGGCGTCGCAGCCTATTATTTCCATGAACTACGGTGCGGCCAAGGCCGGGCGTATCCGGCAGACCCTCCGACTTGCCCTGTATACGGTGGTCTTTTTCAGCATTTTCTGGACGGCCCTGAGCTTGGCCTGCCCCAATTTCTATATCCGTATTTTCATGTCACCTACCCCTGCCATTTTGGCTATAGCACCGGCCATCATCCGCACCTATGCGCTGTCATTCCCTCTGCTGCCGCTGAATATCTTCTCCACCTATTATTTCCAGGCCATTATGAAGCCCGGGGCGGCGTTCATCGTGTCGGTGGCTCGGGGATTGGTGGTCAGCGGGGTGTTGATCCTGGCGCTGCCTGTGGTGCTGGGAGCGAACGCCCTGTGGCTGGCCATGCCTATTACCGAGCTGCTGGTGGCGATCTACACCGTCGCGGCCATGAAAAAATATACAAATACCCTGCCTGCCGCCGGGGCTCGGCTTTGAGATTGTCGATAAAGTGGCAGGATTTGCGATAACGGTAAGGAAGGGAGTGTGAGGGAAACCCACGAAGGGTGTCCCTCACCATTCAAATCAATCGTTTTTGGAACTTTTTCAAAGTTTCAAAAACGCAAACGACGTGGCAAAAAGTATTTTTGCCGCGCCGGAGTGTGAGGGAAACCCAAGAAGGGTGTCCCTCACCATTGAAATCAATAGCTTTTGAAGCTGTTTCAGAGTTTCAAAAGCTTAGTCAGCGGGGCGAAAAGACTTTTTCGACACGCTGAGGGCTGCCTGCGGGCAGCCCTTTTGAGGTTGTAAGAGGGTATGGCGCGGGCCCGGCGGCGGGGGGAGGGCAAGAAAATTTATGCAGGTTTATGCAGGCTTGGTTCGGGTCGTCCGGGAGGCCGACCCCTACGGAGCGTCACAAGTACCGCGGCGGGGCGGGCCGATGTAGGCATCGGCCCCTACGAAACGATGAAAAGAAACGCTGCGCACAAAACGGCAGATGCGGATCGCCACGACCGGTGACATCGGTCACTGGCTCGCAATGACAGGCTTTTGGGCAAGAAGTACGGCGCAAGTCCGTCGGGCGGACAGGGACATCCGCCCCTATGAGGTGCGTGGCAGGGAGTACGATAGGGTGGTCGTCCGGGAGGGATGCCCCTACGGAGCGTCACAAGTAACGCGGCGGGGCGGGCCGATGTAGGCATCGGCCCCTACGAAACGATGAAAAGAAACGCTGCGCACAAAACGGCAGATGCGGATCGCCACGACCGGTGACATCGGTCACTGGCTCGCAATGACAGGCTTTTGGGCAAGAAGTACGGCACAAGTCCGGCGGGCGGACAGGAACATCCGCCCCTATGAGGTGCGTGGCAGGGAGTACGATGGGGTGGGTGGCCGGGAGGCCGACCCCTACGGAGGGCAGGGGGAGTTCCTGCTTTTTTGAAGGGAAAAACTCTAAAAACAGAACATTTGTTTTCAATTTCTTATTTACTTATCTTATTATTGTGGTACAATAATAAGATACCATTACTATGCTATACAGGAGAACATCGGAACATCATGCCAAAATTCAAAGTTGTGTCTGAATATACCCCCTCCGGCGACCAGCCTCAGGCCATTGAGAAGCTGGCGGCGGGGCTGGAGGCGGGGCTGCGCCAGCAGGTGCTGCTGGGCGTTACCGGCAGCGGCAAGACCTACACTATGGCCAAGGTCATCGAAAAGGTCCAGCGGCCCACCCTGGTGCTGGCCCACAACAAGACGCTGGCGGCCCAGCTGTGCGAGGAGTTCCGGGAATTTTTTCCGGAGAATGCGGTGGAGTATTTCGTCTCCTACTACGACTACTACCAGCCGGAGGCGTACATTGCCCACACGGATACCTTTATCGAAAAGGACGCATCCATCAACGCGGAGATCGAGCGGCTGCGCCACAGCGCCACGGCGGCTCTCTTTGAGCGGCGGGATGTGATCGTGGTGGCCTCGGTGTCGTGCATTTACGGCCTGGGCGACCCCATTGACTACGCCAACATGGTCATCTCCCTGCGCCGGGGGAAGGAGTACCCAAGGGATCAGCTGCTGCGCAAGCTGGTGGAAATTCGCTACGAGCGCAACGATGTGGCCTTTGAGCGGAATATGTTCCGGGTACGGGGGGACACGGTGGAGATTTATCCGGTGTATGCCAACGGATACGCCATCCGGGTGGAATTCTTTGGGGACGAGGTGGACCGCATCAGCGAGTTTAACCCTGTGACCGGTCAGGCCCAGCGGATCATTGACCATGTGGCCATTTATCCCGCCAGCCACTATGTGACTACCAAGGAGAAAATGGCCCGGGCCACGGAGGAAATTGAGCGGGAGCTGGCGGAGCGGAAGAAATTTTTCGAGGATAACGGCAAGCTGGTGGAGGCCCAGCGCATTGACCAGCGGACCCGGTATGATGTGGAGATGATGCGGGAGCTGGGCTACTGCACGGGCATTGAAAATTACAGCCGGGTCATCTCCGGCCGGGAGCCGGGTTCGCCGCCCATGACGCTGCTGGACTACTTCCCGGAGGACTTCGTGCTGTTTGTGGACGAGAGCCACGTGACACTGCCCCAGGTGCGGGCCATGTACAACGGCGACCGGGCCCGGAAGGAGAGCCTGGTGAACTATGGGTTCCGGCTGCCCTGCGCCTTCGATAACCGGCCGCTGAAATTTGAGGAGTTCGAGGAGCGGTTTCACCAGGTGGTGCTGGTGTCAGCCACCCCGGGAGACTACGAAAAAAACGGCGCAGACCAGATCGTGGAGCAGGTGATCCGGCCCACGGGCCTGCTGGATCCCCGGGTGGAGGTGCGGCCCATTACCGGGCAGATCGACGACCTGGTGGCAGAGATACGCACCCGGGCGGATCGGGACGAGCGCGTGCTGGTGACGACCCTTACCAAGCGCATGGCCGAGGACCTGACGGAGCATATGAAGGGCCTGGGGCTGCGGGTGCGGTATATGCACTCGGACATCGCCACCATCCAGCGGATGGAGCTGATACGGGATCTGCGGCTGGGCGAATTCGATGTACTGGTGGGCATCAATCTGCTGCGGGAGGGATTGGATCTGCCGGAGGTGTCCATGGTGGCCATTTTGGATGCGGACAAGGAGGGCTTTTTGCGCAGCGAGACCAGCCTCATCCAAACCATCGGCCGGGCGGCCCGAAATGCCGAGGGCCTGGTGGTGCTGTATGCGGACACCGTTACCCCGTCTATGAAGGCGGCTATCACGGAGACGGAGCGCCGCCGGAAAAAACAGGATGCATATAACAAGGCCCACGGCATCGTGCCGAAAACCATTCGCAAGAGCGTGCGGAAGGTGCTGGAGATCTCCCGCTCGGCGGAGGAGGAGAATAAGAAGGCCCGCCGCAAGCTGACGGAGGCGGAGCGGGAGGAGACCATCCGCCGCCTGGAGAAGGAAATGAAGGAAGCCAGCAAAATGCTGGAGTTTGAATACGCCGCATTGCTTCGGGATCAGATCATTGAGCTGCGGGGACAGAAATAAAGAGGCTGTCGAAAAAACCCTCCGGGTTTTTCCGACAAAAAGACTGAGAGGTATTTTCTCTCACGCACAGGTCGCGAGAGAAAATGATTTGACTTTTTCGCGTCTGCGGACGCGAACTCTGCGAGGCCTTTTTAGGCACGCTTATAAAGAAAGAGAGAAACTATGCAGCACATACCGACTATGGACATACGCACGCTGGGGGATATCGGCTTTGACGGGCAGCTTCGGCTGGCCCTGGAGCCAAATGAAGAATACGACGTGGATAAGTGGCTGTTTGTGCCGAACACCTACACAGAGTACCGATATATTTTGGGCACCCGGGGAGAAAATCCCCTGATCTGCATCGGCATCAACCCATCTACCGCCCGGCCCGGGGCATTGGACCCTACTCTCAAGAGCGTGGAGCGGATCGCCCTGAGGAATGGATTTGACTCCTTTATCATGTTCAATGTGTACGCCCAGCGGGCCACCTCGCCGGATGACATGGAGTGGGTATTGAACGCCGAGCTGCACCGGGAAAATATGCGGGCCTTTGACTACATTCTGTCCCTGTCGGAGCGGCCCACAGTGTGGGCAGCCTGGGGGACCGTCATTGAAAAGCGGGACTACCTTTGGGATTGCCTGCAGGAGATGATTGCCATTGGGCAGGCGCATGATGCCCGATGGGTAAAGTGCGGCAAGACGTCAACGGCGGGACATCCCCACCACCCGCTGTATCTGCGTGCGGACAGCCGGATCGAGGACTTTCCGGTGGAGGAATACGCCGCCCGGCGGCCCGCGGCAAAGAAAAAGAGAAGAGCCGGAGGCGGGCTATGAAAAAGAGCATTTCGTACATATTTATCTTGCTCAGCGGTATTTGCTGGGGCTGCATAGGGCTGTCCAACCGCATGCTGACCCAGATGGGCATGGGTCTGGGAAACCGGGTGTTCGTGCGTAACTTCGGAACGCTGGTGGTGCTGACGGTGGTGTTCGGCCTGCTGCACCGGGAGGTATTTCGCATGAAGCTAAGGCACCTGCCTATTTTCCTGGGGTCGGGGCTGGTGAGCATTTTGCTTTTAAGCATTGTGTATTTCCAGTGTCAGACCCTATGCTCCCTGTCGGTGGCGGCGATCCTGCTCTACCTGGCGCCGTCGTTTGTGGTGCTTATCTCGGCGGTGCTGTGGAAAACGCCCCTCACGGGGCGGAAGCTGGCGGCCCTGGGCATTTCGCTGGTGGGCTGCGTGCTGGTCAGCGGCGTTTTGGGCGGGGGCGCTACGGCCTCCCTGCCGGGCATCGCCCTGGGGGTGGCCTCGGGACTGTGCTATGCCAGCTACACGGTGTTCGCCCACTACGGCATGACCCATTACAGCAGCTACACCATGATCTACTGGACCTTTTTGGTGGCAGGGCTGGGGTCGGTGCTTTTGGCGGACTTTTCGGCCTTGGGGCCGGTTTTGCGGCAGCCTAAGGGGGCGCTGGGGTGCATGCTGGTGATAGTGGTGTCCACAGCGCTGCCGTATTACCTGTATACCAAGGGCCTGGAGGGCGTGGAGAGCGGCCGGGCGTCCATCATCACCAACATCGAGCCGGTGGTGGAGTCGCTGATGGGCGTGGTGGTGTTTCACGAGAGAATGACCGGGTGGATGATCCTGGGCGTTGCGTGTGTGCTGGGCGCGGTGATGCTGCTGGCAGGCGGAAAGGAAACGGATGGAGCAAAGCAAAGGGCTTGACGGCGGGACGCTGAAGCTAATGGCAGCGGCGCTGATGCTTATAGACCATGTGGGAGCGATCCTGCTGCCGGAGACGGTAATCTTGCGGTGCATCGGGCGGCTGGCGTTTCCCATTTTCGCATTTTTCATCGCCGAGGGCTATGCCCATACCCGGAGCTTTGGGAGGTATCTGCTGCGCATGGCGATCTGGGCGGCGGTGTCGGAGATACCGTTTAACCTGGAGTTCGGACACTTTTTTGTGCCGGGGCGGCAGAATGTGCTTTGGACCTTTTGCCTGGCGCTGCTGTCCCTCCGGGGGCTGGACCGGCTGCGCCGGGAGCCCGGGGCCATCGGGTACGCAGGCGCGGCGCTGGCACTGGCGGCAGGCTTTGCTGCCGGAGAGCTGCTGCATGTGGACTACGGCGGCTGGGGCGTTGTGACCGTGGCGCTGTTTTATCTGTGCCGGGAGGGCAGATACGCAAAGTGCGGCCTGCTCTTGGGCATGCTGGTGCTGAACGGATTGTGTATCAGCAGCCGGACAGTGCCGGCTTTCGGCATAGCGGTGCCTATACAGATTTTGGCGGCGGCGGCGCTGCCGGTGATTTGGCTGTATAACGGACGGCCTGGCGTAAACAGACGCTGGCGATGGGCGTTTTATGCGTTTTATCCGGCCCATCTGCTGGTGCTGGAGGGCATACAGGCCCTGACATAAGGAGGACGGTTATGGCAAAGAATAAAGAGGAAAAAACCAATGTGATGCGTACATTGGAGCAGAAGAAGATCGCCTACACGGCAAAGACCTATCCCCACGGAGAGGGGGATGCCATCGACGGAGTCAGCGTGGCAAGGGCCGTGGGGCTGGAGCCGGAAATGGTGTTTAAGACCCTGGTGTGCAAGGGCGCGTCCGGGGGATACTATGTGTTTGACATCCCCGTGGCGGAGAACCTGGACCTGAAAAAGGCGGCCCGGGCCGTGGGGGAGAAGTCCGTTGCCATGCTGCCCCAGAAGGAGCTGCTGCCGCTGACGGGCTATGTACACGGCGGGTGCAGCCCGGTGGGAATGAAGAAGCAGTTTCCCACGGTGTTTCACGAGACGGCGGAGAGCCTTTCCCAGGTGGCGGTTTCGGCGGGAAAGATCGGATACCAGGTGGTGTGCGACCCAAAGGACCTGATGGCGCTGCTGCGGGCCGCCGCGGCGGACCTCATTGTGGAGTGAAAGAGGGGGACGGATTGCCACGGCCGGTTTGAGAACTGGCCTCGCAATGACATGAGGCTTAGCAGAAAGCCGGTGCAAGTCCGGGCGGCGGGCTGAGGGCAGCCCGCCCTACGGATGGATTGCAAATAGTGCTGTGGAGGCGGGCCGATATGGGGAGCGAGCTGAGCGCTGCCAGTGGCAGATGAAGCGAAGTGAGCGAGTGGCCGCGGTCAAAATTTTGCGTCCGCCGTAAGGCTGCGCAGAAATTTTGGGCACCGCAACAGGATCATCGGCCCCTACGGATGGGAACATGCGGGTATGAGTTTGGGGACCAACGGAGGAATGGATATGAAAAAATGCGGATATTGTGGGAAAGAAGTTAAGGGTGAGCTGGATTTTTGCAGCGATGGGTGCGAGAAAAGCTATAAGGATGAAAATGAGAAGGATGAACGCAGAATCAAGTATTTTGCGGGCGGTATAGTCTTAGGACTATTGGTCATTGCGGTCAGCGCGTTTACAAAGAGCGTTTTTATGGTGGGAATCGGCGTTATAATAATGGGGATTGTTGTTTTTTTACTGCCGTTTACCACGCCGGAGACCATTGCTTTTTTGGGGTACAAAAGGGCAAAGACCGCAGGCAGAATAGCAGGTATAGTATTGATAGCAGTCGGAATATGGGTAGGGCTCATTTGAGCCGAAAGCCTATATCTTTTTCAGCGCAAAGGAGAAACCATGCAGGATCATATTTTTGTTAAGGGCGCACGGGAGAATAACCTCAAGAATATTGATGTCACCATCCCGCGGGACAAGCTGGTGGTGATGACGGGGCTTTCCGGCAGCGGCAAGTCCTCCCTGGCCTTTGACACCATTTATGCCGAGGGACAGCGGCGGTATGTGGAGAGCCTGTCCAGCTATGCCCGGATGTTTTTGGGGCAGATGGATAAGCCCGATGTGGACTACATCGACGGGCTTTCCCCGGCGATTTCCATTGACCAAAAGACCACCAGCAAGAATCCCCGGTCCACCGTGGGTACGGTGACGGAGATTTATGACTATTTCCGGCTGCTGTGGGCCCGGGTGGGCACGCCCCACTGCCCTAAGTGCGGCAAGGAGATCCGGCAGCAGACGGTGGATCAGATCATCGACCAAATTTTGGCCCTGCCCGAGGGGACCCGCATCCAGGTGCTGGCCCCGGTGGTGCGGGGGCGCAAGGGGGAGCACACCAAGGTGCTGGAGGACGCACGCCGGGCGGGCTTTTCCCGGGTAAGGGCGGACGGACACCTCTATGAGCTGACGGAAGAAATCCCCCTGGAGAAGAATAAAAAGCACACGGTGGAGATCGTGGTGGACCGGCTCATTGTCCGGCCCGACATCCGCCAGCGGCTGACGGACTCCGTGGAGACGGCGGCGGGGCAGAGCGGAGGACTGGTGACGGTGAACCTCCTGCGGGAGGAGCGGGATCTGCAGTTCTCCCAAAACTACGCCTGCGACGACTGCGGCATCTCCATTGAGGAGCTGACGCCCCGGATGTTCTCCTTTAACAGCCCCTTCGGCGCCTGCCCCACCTGCATGGGCCTGGGGATGCAGCTGAAGGCGGACCCGGCGCTGATCATACCGGACGAGAACCTGTCCATTTTGGATGGGGCGGTGGTGGCCAGCGGGTGGAACTCCATCCGAAGTGACGGCATCAGCCGGATGTATTTTGAGGCCCTGGCGAAAAAATATCACTTTGACCTGCGGACACCGGTGAAGAATTTGTCTCCGGAGGTAAAGAAGGTCATTTTCTACGGCACCGGGGAGGAAAAGCTGGAGCTGCACTACGACCAGCCCCGGGGAAAGGGTGTGCTGCACCAGGCCTTTGAGGGCCTGGCCAACAATGTGGAGCGGCGTTACCGGGACACCCAAAGCGACGCCAGCCGCAAGGAGCTGGAGGAGTATATGGGCGAGTGTCCCTGCCCGGCCTGCCGGGGCCAGCGGCTGCGGCCGGAGGCCTTGGCAGTGACAGTGGGGGGAAAGTCCATCTACCAGGTGACGGATCTCTCCGTGGATCAGGCCATCGTGTTTTTTGACAAGCTTATGCTAACGGAGACGCAGCAGATCATCGCGGCGCAGATTTTGAAGGAAATTCGGTCCCGGCTGCGGTTTTTGCAGTCGGTGGGATTGGGATATCTGACCCTATCCCGGTCCAGCGGGACTCTCTCCGGCGGCGAGAGCCAGCGCATCCGCCTGGCCACCCAGATCGGCAGCAGCCTTATGGGGGTGCTGTACATTTTGGATGAGCCGTCCATCGGACTGCACCAGCGGGACAACGACAAGCTGCTGGCTACGCTGCGGAACCTCCGGGACCTGGGCAACACCCTCATTGTGGTGGAGCACGACGAGGACACCATGCGCGCGGCGGACTACCTCATTGACATCGGCCCCGGAGCCGGAGCAGGTGGCGGTCGGGTGGTGGCCGCCGGGACTCCGGAGGAGGTCATGGCAAACCCGGACTCCCTGACAGGACAGTATTTATCCGGGAAACGGTCCATCCCCGTGCCGTCCGCGCGGCGGAAGGGAAATGGACACAGCCTAATTGTATACGGTGCGGCGGAGCATAACCTGAAAAACATTGACGTGTCCATCCCCCTGGGAACCTTTACCTGTGTAACGGGGGTCTCCGGCAGCGGAAAAAGCTCCCTGGTGAACGAGATCCTCTATAAGAAGCTGGGGGTGGAGCTGAACCGTATGAAGGCTCATCCCGGAAAGCACAGGAAAATTCAGGGCATGGAGTACCTGGACAAGGTGGTGGGCATCGACCAGAGCCCTATTGGGCGGACGCCCCGGTCTAACCCTGCAACCTATACAAATTTATTTAATGAAATTCGAAACCTCTTTGCCTCCACCCAGGAGGCTAAGGCCCGGGGCTACGGGCCGGGGCGGTTTTCCTTTAACACCAAGGGCGGCCGGTGCGAGGCTTGCTGCGGCGACGGTCTGCTGAAGATCGAGATGCATTTTCTATCGGATGTATATGTGCCCTGCGAGGTGTGCCACGGCAAGCGCTACAACCGGGAGACTCTGGAGGTGCGCTATAAGGGAAAAAATATCTCCGAGGTATTGGACATGACCGTGGAGGAGGCGCTGCCGTTTTTTGCGGCGCTGCCGAAAATCGCGGAGAAGCTGCAGACGCTGATGGACGTGGGCCTGGGCTATGTGAAGCTGGGACAATCCTCCACCACCCTCTCCGGAGGCGAGGCCCAGCGGGTGAAGCTGGCCACGGAGCTTTCCCGGCGGTCCACAGGCAACACATTCTATATTCTGGACGAGCCAACCACAGGCCTCCATGCAGAGGATGTGAAGAAGCTGCTGGAGGTATTGCAGCGGCTGGTGGATGGAGGGAACACGGTGCTGGTCATCGAGCATAATCTGGATGTGATCAAGTCCGCGGATTGGATCATCGACCTGGGCCCCGAGGGGGGCATAGGCGGCGGCGAGATCGTGGCTGTGGGCACACCGGAGGAGGTGGCCCGGTGTGAGGCATCCTATACGGGACAATATCTGAAAAGAGTATTGGAGAAATAACCATTCTCAGGGCAGGGTCATACACTGGTGTGAGGTGATGGCGGTGCAGGGAATAGAAAACAGTGTGCTGGCTTTCCTGGCGGCGGTGGGGATCGCCGCACTGGTGTGGCTGGTGGCGGGAATGCTGCTGCGGGGCAGGCAGGGGGAGGTGCCGGCGACGCTGGTGCTGCCGGTCTGCGGCGGCGGAGAGGCCCTGGAGGGCTGGGTGCGCACGCTGCACGAAATGCGCCCGCAGCTGGGCCGGACGGCTGAGATATTCATTGTGGATTGCGGTCTCAGCATCGAGGGAATGCGCCGGGCGGAGCTTTTGACCAGGCGGTTTCCCAAGGTGACGGTGCTGGAGAGGGAAGAACTGGAGCAGATCATAGAGTAGAGAGGAAAAAATATGGGTGAGCGATGCACTGTGGAGGGAACCGTTCAATCGGTGATCTTCCAAAATGAGGAAAATGGGTATACGGTGCTATCCCTGCTGACGGAGCTGGGAGAGGTGGTGACGGTGGTGGGGTGCATCCCCTACGCCGCCCCCGGGGAGGGGATGACTATCACCGGGGTGTGGGTCACCCATCCCCTCTACGGCCCGCAGATCACCTGCGAGCAGGCGGAGCGCCGCCTGCCCCGGGACGAGGCGGAGATGGTGTGCTATCTGGCCTCCGGTATCCTCAAGGGGGTGGGCCAGGCCACGGCGGAGCGAATGGTGGACGCCTTCGGCGCCGATACCCTCCGAGTATTGGAGGAGGAGCCGGAACGGCTCAGCCGCATTAAGGGCATCACCGCTAAGAAGGCCATGGAGCTGTCCCAGGCTTTCCGGGAGCTGACGGGCCTGCGGCGGACCATGGAGTTTATGGCCCGGTACGATCTGCCGGTGCATCTGGCGGTGCAGGCCCACCGCATCTATGGGGCCCAGGCTCTGGAAAAGCTGCGGGAGGACCCGTATCTGCTGACCCGGCAGCAGTTCGGGGTGGATTTTTCCGTGGCGGACGAGATGGCTCTGAGCATGGGCTTTGACGGCGACAGCGCCTGCCGCACCCAGGCGGCGCTGGTGTATGAGCTGGAGTATAACCAGGGCAACGGCCATGTGTTCCTGCCCCGGGAGAAGCTGATTTACGCGGCGGCACAGCTCATCGGCGTGGAGGCCGAGCAGGTGGAAATTTGCCTGGACGCCATGGAGGAAAAGGGTGCTGTATGCCAGGAGCAGGTGGCGGGTGTCCTGGCCTGCTACACCCCGGAGCTATATGGGGCGGAGTGCTTTGTGGCGGACAAGCTCCTGTCCATGCTGGCCTTTCCCTATGAAAAGCGGGGGAATGTGGATAAGATCATCCGGGAAATGGAGATGACCCAGGGCATCCGCTACGCACCGCTGCAAAGGGAGGCGGTGACCCTCGCGGCTCAATCCGGGGTGCTGCTGCTCACCGGCGGGCCCGGCACGGGAAAGACCACCGCCACCCGGGCCATTGTGAGGCTATTTGAACAGATGGGCCTGGACATCCTGCTGCTGGCTCCCACGGGCCGGGCGGCCAAACGCATGGGCGAGCTATGTGAGCGGGAGGCACAGACCATCCATAGATGCCTGGGCATGAGCTACAACGACCTGACGGGGCAGGTGACCTTCAAAAAGGGGCAGAGTGACCCTCTGGAGGCGGAGGCTGTGCTGGTGGACGAGATGAGCATGGTGGATCTGCCGCTGATGCAGGCGATGCTCTCGGCCCTGCGGCCCGGGTGCCGCCTGGTGATGATCGGCGATGCGGATCAGCTGCCCTCTGTGGGGGCGGGAAATGTGTTCGGCGACCTCATCCGCAGCGGGCGCATCCCAATGGTGGCTCTGACGGAGGTGTTCCGCCAGGCGGATGAGTCCTACATCATCCGTAATGCCCATCTGGTCAACGGCGGCGTGGGGCCGGACCTGAAAACCAACAGGGGAGACTTCTTCTTCCTGTGCCGACGGGTACCGGAGCGGATGGTGAGCACGGTGGTGGAGCTGTGCAAGACCCGGCTGCCGGAGAAAATGGGTATTGCCCCGGAGGACATCCAGGTGCTGACTCCCACCCGCAAGGGCGAGTGCGGCACGGTGTACTTAAACCGCTGCCTCCAGGCGGCACTGAATCCGCCGGGACCGGGCAAAAACGAGAAGGCCTTCGGAGACCTGATCTTCCGGGAGGGGGACCGGGTGATGCAGACGAAAAACAACTACGATGTGCTGTGGGAAAAGGACGACGGCACCGTGGGCACCGGCATTTTCAACGGCGACGTGGGTACCGTGGAGGAGATCGACCCCTCCGGGGAGCTCATCACCCTGCGGTTTGACGACCGCACTGTGAGCTATACCGCGGACCTGCTGCACCAGCTGGACATGGCCTATGCCATCACGGTCCATAAGGCCCAGGGGAGCGAGTACAAGGCGGTGATCCTCCTGGCGGCCCCGGCGGCCCCGGGGCTGCTGGTGCGAGGGGTGCTGTATACCGCCATGACCAGGGCCAGAGAGCTGCTTATCATAGTGGGGGACGATACTATCCCCGGCCAAATGGCGGAAAATGACCGCCGAGCCCGGCGCTACAGCGGCCTGCGCAGGAGACTGAAATTCGGAGGAACAGGAGAATGAATCTACCAGACATCAACAATTCACTGGATAAAGCCGCACGGGGCATATTGGATTTCCTCATGCCCCGGCGCTGTCCCTTCTGCGGTGCGGTGGCAGGAAAGAAGCTGCTGTGTGAGCATTGCAGCGAGACCTTGCCCTTTACCGGGGAGCATGCCGTGGAGGAGACGGCTTTTGCCCGGTGTGCCGCACCGTTTTATTATGAGGGGCCGGTGCGCCAGGCGATACTGAACTTCAAATTCCGCGGAAAGGTCGGCGCCCTGGAATGCTTTGGCAGCCTTATGGCCCAGTGCGCTGCAGAGCACTTTTCCGGGGAGTTTGACGCCATCACCTGGGTGCCGGTGAGCAAGAAACGCCTGAAAAAGAGGGGCTTCGATCAGGCCAGGTATCTGACGGGGTCTATGTGTGTGGATTGGCATACGGAGCCTCTGGAGACTCTGCGTAAGGTGGTGGACAATCCCGCCCAATCCGGCATCGACAGCCCCGAGGAGCGTCGGGCTAACGTGCTGGGCGTGTATGAGGCGGTGAAGCCGGAGAGATTTGCGGGAAAGCGCCTGCTGCTCATTGACGACATCCGCACCACCGGGGCGACCCTGGCCGAGTGCGTGCGGGTGCTGAAGGAGGCCGGGGCCGCGGACGTGCTGTGCCTGACCCTGGCGGCGACAGAGAGGGACAAATAAACCATGCAGACACAGGCATTTTTGAAGGCCGTTTCCTCTGTAGGTGTGTTCTTGCTGCTGGCTGTGCCTGGTTTTCTGCTCACAAAGAAAAAAATCATCACGGGCCGGCAGGTGGAAGGATTGTCCTCTGTGCTGGTGAATTTTCTGTGGCCGGCCATGGTGGTGGACGCTATGGCTCAGGTGCAGGCCAGCCGGGAGCTGGTGCGGCAAGCGGGCCAGGCGGCCCTATGGGCGCTGCTGGTCATCGTGGTGGGCGCAGTGTGCGCATGGATCTGGTTGAAGGTGGGTAAAATAGGCAGTGTGCCGGGTGGTATCCTTGTTTTTGCGGCCGCATTTGCCAACACCGGCCTCATTGGCATGCCCCTCATCAGATTGCTGCTGGGGGAGGAGATGCTGTTTTTAGCATCCATTGTGGAGCTGGTAAATGACGTGCTCATTTTTACCGTGGGGATTTTGCTCATTCAGACCGGCTGCGGAAGGCCCCGGCAGGCGGCTCTGCGGGGACTTCTGTCCCCGGGGCTGGCAGGAGTGGCCATTGGCTTTTTGCTGTTTGCCACGGGCTTTACGCTGCCGGGCTTTGCGGCGGAGGCCCTATCCATGGCGGCGGACGCCACAGCGCCTATGGTGCTGCTTTTGGTGGGCGCACAGCTGGGCGAGGGGGATTTGAAGGCCCTGGTGCGGGATAAAAAAGCCTGGATTTTAACGGCCCTGCGGCTTTTCGTAATTCCGGCGGCGGTGCTGGGACTGTGGCGGCTGTGCCTGGGCCAGCTGACGGATGTGGGGCAGACCCTGGTGCTGCTGTCGGCCATGCCGGGGGGCACCTGCTGCGCCCTGTTTACCCGGCAGTACGGCGGAGATTGGGGCCTGGCCACCCGGTGCGTGATGCTGTCCACCCTGTGCGCGGTGGTGACGGTGCCCCTGTGGCTAATGGTGACTATTTTGTAAATAAATGGGAACAATTTGAAAAAAACTTGGGAATCGCTTGCAAAATGAAAACAGACACTTTATAATACTACTTTAGGTGAGAATCGGCGTTTTTTGCGCCGCTGCCATATTTTGACGAAATGATGAGGTGCAAAGCTATGTGTGCATGGGGAAAAGATATTGGTATCGATCTGGGAACGGCCTCCGTTCTGGTGTATGTAAAGGGCAAGGGCGTTGTGCTCAATGAGCCGTCCGTGGTGGCTATCGACAAGAATACCGGCAAGCTCCTGAAGGTGGGCGCCGACGCTCAGGCCATGCTGGGCCGTACCCCCGGCAACATCGTGGCCATCCGTCCTCTGCGGGAGGGCGTCATCTCCGACTACGATATGACCGAGCGGATGCTCAAGGAATTTATGCGCAAGGTTTCCGGCGGCAGCTACTTCTTCAAGCCCCGCATCATCATCTGCGTGCCCTCCGGCATTACCGAGGTGGAGGAGCGCGCCGTGGTGGATGCCGGCATCCAGGCCGGCGCCCGGCGGGTGTATCTCATTGAGGAGCCTGTGGCTGCGGCTATCGGCGCCGGCATTGACATTGCCCTGCCTGATGGCCACATGGTGGTGGACATCGGCGGCGGCACCAGCGATATTGCCGTTATCAGCCTGTCCGGTGTGGTGGAGTCTGCCTCCATCAAGGTGGCCGGCGACCAGTTTAACGAGGCTGTGGTGAAGTATATGCGCCGCAAGCACAATGTGCTGGTGGGTGAGCGCACAGCCGAGCAGATGAAGATCGAGATCGGCTGCGTCTATCCCCAGGAGGAGGACGCCAGTATTGATGTGAAGGGCCGCTGCCTGGTGACGGGCCTACCCAAGACCATCACCGTTCATTCCTCTGAAATGCTGGAGGCGTTTGAGGAGCCGGTGGAGCGGATCCTGGAGGCCATTCACAGCGTGCTGGAGCGCACGCCTCCCGAGCTGGTGGGCGACATCTCCAACAACGGCATCGTCATGACCGGCGGCGGCAGCCTGGTAAAGGGCTTTGCCCAGCTGGTGGAGGCACGGACGGGGATCCATACCATGGTGGCCGAGGATGCCATCTCCTGCGTGGCCCAGGGCACCGGCAAGAGCCTGGATTCCTTGAACGATATGCAGGACGGCACCGTGAATCTCTCCCGCAGACGGCAGATGGGCTAAGATTCACTGGCGAAAAATCCGCGATTTTTCTGCCAAAGAGTTTATAGCCTGCTGTGCGTATAATTTTTGCCGCGCAGCAGAGAAGCGGATTGCCACAGCCGGTGTGTGCACCGGCTTCGCAGTGACAAATTCTATTGCAAGAGCAGAGCGCCGCAAGGATTTTCCTTGCGGCGCTTCAGTTTGTAAAAAAGCCTCGCAGAGTTTGCCGCCCGCAGGCGGCAAATATTTCAAATCATTTTTCGCCGCGACATGTGCGTGGGGAAAAATACCTCTCAGGCTGCCAGTGTGGAATTTGTGCGCCGATGGCGCACAAATTATGCGCGCAGCAGACTTGGGGCCCTTTGTCGGAAAAAACCGGAGGTTTTTTCGACAGCATCAAGCGCCGCAAGGATTTTCCTTGCGGCGCTTTTTTGGAGGATTTATGGCTTGTTATTTGGGGCCGGACGGAGTATGATACAAATGGAGAGAGTATTTCTCCGTGTGAAGAAAAATAGGAGGAGCAAGTATGAAGTTTTCAACGAAAGTGGAAAAGTGCGGCCTATCCCCTATGCGGAAGTTCCATCCCTATGCGGTGGCGGCCCAGGAAAAAGGCAAGAAAATCTATCATCTGAATATCGGCCAGCCCGACATTGAGACGCCCAAGGCCTATTTTGACGCGGTGAAGCATTTCGACCAGCCGGTGCTGGAGTATGCCCCGTCTCCCGGTATGCCGGTGCTCATCGAGGCCATCCGCGGCTACTACGCCAAGCTGGATATGCACTTTGCTCCGGCGGACATCCTCATCACCAACGGCGGCTCCGAGGCCCTGCAGATCGCCATGAACTGCATCCTGGACGATGGGGACGAGATTCTGATTCCCGAGCCCTTCTATCCCAACTATAACACCATGGTCTGCACCTGCGGCGCGGCTATTCATCCCATCCCCACCTGCCCGGAGGAGGGCTATCACTACGCTGATCGCCAAAAAATCGAGGCGGAGATCAACGAGCATACCCGGGCCATTATGTGCACCAACCCCGGCAACCCCACCGGCACTGTGCTGACCCCGGAGGAGATGCGCATGATGGTGGATATTGCCAAGGAGCATGGCCTGTTTATCATCGGCGACGAGGCGTACCGGGAGTTTGTGTACGCCGGGGAGCCGCTGCAGTCTCTGGGTGAATTTGAGGACGCGGCGGAGAATGTCATTGTTATTGACACCGTTTCCAAGCGCTTTTCCGCCTGCGGCGCGCGCATTGGCTGCCTCATTTCCCGGAATAAGGAGCTCATGGCCCACGCCATGAAGTACGCCCAGTGCCGCCTGTGCGTGCCCACCATCGACCAGGTGGCCTCCGCCGCCCTGTACGATGTGGGACCGGCGTATTTCGCCGCCGTCCGGGACGAGTACAAGCGCCGCCGGGACACGGTGATGCGCAAGCTGAAGGAGATCCCCGGGGTGGTGTGCGAGTGCCCCAAGGGTGCGTTTTACGCCATGGCCGCCCTGCCTGTGGACGACGCGGAGAAGTTCCAGATCTGGCTGCTGGAGCACTTCGACGACCACGGCGACACGGTGATGTTTGCTCCCGGCGGCGGATTCTACGCCACCCCCGGCAAGGGCATCAACGAGATCCGCATTGCCTATGTTCTCAAGCAGGCGGATCTGGAGCGGGCTATGGATTTGCTGGCCCTGGGCATTCAGGCCTATAACAACAGATAATTTTTGCAGAATTGGGAAGGACGGACGCTTGTGGGGCGTCCGTCCTTTTGCGTGGGGGCGGTGTATGCGGCGGGGTGCGGGCACCCCGCCCTGCGCAATTACAAGAGTTGCGGTATAAACCCGGCGGGCGGACAGAGTCGTCCGCCCATAAACCCTATTTTGTAGGGGCCGATGCCCACATCGGCCCGCCTTCACCAGCTACCAATCCATCCGTAGGGCGGGCTGACCACAGCCCGCCGCCCCATTGCACACCCCCAATGGTGTATCCGTAGGGGGCGGACGACTCTGTCCGCCCGGCGCGATACAAGGAGTGCGGTGCGCCGAAAAGGTTATCCCCGCAGGGGAGTACGGATTGCCACAGCCAGTGTGCGCACTGGCTTCGCAATGACAGGTTTTTTGCATGGGGTGCGGTGAATTTCCTGGTGGTGCGTAGGGGAGGGGCTCTGCCCCTCCCGCCCTGGTAGCGCTTCGACGATTTTCTCTGACATCGGTCACTGACTTCGCAATGACACATTATTTTGCCAGGAATGTCCCCTTGTTTTTTGCCGCGATAAGGGATATACTTATTATATATTTACAGATCATACAGGAGGGAGCCATATGTTTCAGGGCTATACGCAGGAGACGGTGGACTTTATGTGGGGTATCCGCTTTAACAATGAGCGGGGCTGGTTTTTAGAGCATAAGCAGCAGTATCAGACCCAACTGCTGGAGCCCACCCGAGCCCTGGGAGAGCAGGTCTATGAGGGCGTGCAGGCGATGCTGCCCCGGGAGCCGCTGATGCTGAAAACAAGCCGCATTTATCGGGATGCCCGGCGGCTTTTCGGCCGGGGACCCTACAAGGACCACCTGTGGTTCTGCGTGCGCACCGGGGATAAGGATTGGACCGGTCGGCCCACCTTTTACTTCGAGATCGCGCCGGAGTATTACAGCTACGGCATGGGCTTCTGGCAGGCTCCGGCGGAGCTGATGGAGGCATTTCGCCGGGATCTGCAGGCACATCCGGCGAAATTTGAGAAGCTGGTGCGGGGCTTTGAAAAGCAGGATGTGTTCACCCTTAACGGCGACAGCTACGCCCGCAGCAGGGGGGAGATCAGCGACCGTCTGCGGCCATGGTTTCAGAAGAAATCCATCACTCTCAGCCACGAGCTGCCTTTGGACGAGAAAATTTTTCATTCGGAGCTGGCGGAGGAAATTTTAGAGAATTTCAAGATGCTGGTGCCCTTTTACAAGTATTTTGCCGGGCTGTGCGCCTCGGTAGCCCATGGGAAGCAGAGGGAAGAAATATAATTTTTGTGTAGAAAGGCATATTTCGGCAGCTTTTTTTGTTAAAAAAGGAGAGAGGCAGCCGTTGACAAGGAAGCGGAACATCTGTTATAATAAGCGTAGCAAATCCCTGATAACTGAATACCTTATCAAGAGTGGTTGAGGGAACGGCCCGATGAAACCACGGCAACCTGCACTGCAAGGTGCCAAATCCGACGAGTATGCTGAATGCGGAAGTGATAGTCCCGCGTTCGTCCTTCGACAGATGAGGAGCGATTTTGAAGCACGATCCGTCGAATGTCGGAGCGTGTTTTTTTCATAGCTCCGGACCACATTGACTGACAAGGGAAACATATCCTTTGACTTGCCAAAACCCTGTCTGCCCCGTCAGTCGATGCTATCGTATGGGATTTGCAAAATATTATACGAAAAGGAGCAAAAATCATGGCAAGAAGATTATTTACATCCGAATCCGTTACCGAGGGACATCCCGATAAGATCTGCGATCAGATCTCCGATGCCGTTTTGGACGCGATTCTGGAGAAGGATCCCCATGGCCGCGTGGCCTGCGAGACCTGCGCCTCCACGGGCCTGATCCACATTATGGGTGAGATCACCACCAACTGCTATGTGGACATTCCCAAGATTGCCCGCCAGGTGGTGCTGGACATCGGCTACGACCGGGCTAAGTACGGTTTCGACGGCCACACCTGTGCCGTCATCACCAATATCGACGAGCAAAGCGGCGACATCGCTTTGGGCGTGGATAAGAGCTTGGAGGCCAAGAGCTCCGGCGATGCCGCCCTGGACAACGGCGCCGGCGACCAGGGTATGATGTTCGGCTACGCCTGCAATGAGACCCCGGAGCTGATGCCCCTGGCGATCTCCATTGCGCAGAAAATGGCCAAGCGCCTGACGGATGTGCGCAAGCAGGGCTTGGTTGACTATCTGCGCCCCGACGGCAAGACCCAGATCACCGTGGAGTACGATGAGAGCGGCAAGCCCGTTCGGGTGGACACCGTGGTGCTGTCTACCCAGCACGCCGCTGAGGCATCTCTGGAGCAGATCCGCGAGGATATGATCCGGCTGGTCATCAAGCCCACCGTGCCCGCCGACCTGCTGGACGAGAACACCAAGATCTATGTGAACCCCACCGGCCGATTTGTCATTGGCGGTCCCCAGGGCGATAGCGGCCTCACCGGACGCAAGATCATCGTGGACACCTACGGCGGCAGCGCACCCCACGGAGGCGGCGCCTTCTCCGGCAAGGATCCCACCAAGGTGGACCGCAGCGCCGCATACGCAGCCCGTTGGGTGGCCAAGAATGTAGTGGCCGCGGGCCTGGCGGATCGCTGCCAGGTGCAGCTGGCCTACGCCATCGGTGTGGCCCGGCCTGTAAGCGTGCTGGTGGAGACCTTCGGCACCGGCAAGGTGTCCGACGATAAGCTGGAGGAGGCTGTGGAGAAGGTATTTGACCTGCGGCCCACGGCTATCATCCGCGATCTGGATCTTCAAAAGCCCATCTATCGTAAGCTGGCGGCCTACGGCCATATGGGCCGGGAGGACCTGGGCGTGGCCTGGGAAAAGACCGATCGGGTGGACGCCTTGAAGGCGGCCCTGGGGCTGTAATCCGACGAGGGAGGAAAAGCCCCCGGAATACAAAAGGCACCAAGACAAATTTTCCCCTTGCAAGCGAGGAAAAAAGCTGGTATAGTAGATATGCCGCCCGGATGCGGGCGGCATATCTTTATCCGGGTATAGCGAAGTTGGTAGCGCGCCTGGTTTGGGAGTGCCGTGGCGGTATCCGGGTCAGGTCATGGTAAAACGCCGCAAAGCCTTGCGACGCCTGCGTTTGCTGGATTTCACCCGGTTGCTGAAAGTGGCATAAAAGCGGCTTTGACCACATAAATGACCACAAACAGAAGAATCTTTGTTTTTCTCCCCCGCCGTGGGTATCATGGCAGAAAAGTGAATATCCGGGTATAGCGAAGTTGGTATCGCGCCTGGTTTGGGACCAGGAGACCGTGCGTTCGAGCCGCACTACTCGGACCAAAACCCCTCTGAAATCGTTGATTTCAGAGGGCTTTTCTTATTCTTTGTCTATTGCGGCGCAAATACTGAGATTGTCATTCTCAACATATCTTTTCGACAAGCACAGACTTAATATTGTAATTTTTGCCGAATCGCAGTATAATTAATTAACGGTAGGCCTTCGAGCCACCAAGGCAACCGTGCGGGCATATTCCCGCACGGTTTTATTGTAGTCTCAGCTTTGGCGAATGCCAAATAATACGATTATGGCTGAAAACGGAGGGTTGCATATGCCGAACAGAACATTAGTCCCTGATAAATTGCAAGGTTATTTGCTTCAAGTGAGGCATATGCTTTATGAACTTATTTCCGTTGATGACCGCATTGTTAGTATTGAGAAACTGGATGATGTGGCCGTAGAAGCCGATGGAAAGGTCATTGCTGAACAAGTAAAAAGTGTCACATCAGCTAATAATCCAATAGCTGAACGTTCTTCAGTTTTCTGGAAAACTCTTTATAATTGGTGTACTTATATCGAGACTGGGGCTCTACCGTCTGGAGCCATTATGCGCTTTGTAGTTGTTTCAAATGGCATTGTCACCCCCGGCAGTATCCAAGCGTCCTTCATGAATGCGTGCTCTGATTCTGATGCCCAAAAAGCGCTTGCTGATGCCAAAAAATCAATTTTAGGTACAGCACAAGATAATTTTGCAACCGATATGTATGCAGCCTTACCAGATTCATATAGAGAGTATATACGTTACCTATTTGATGGCAACCGAACTAAAATCGTTTGCGATATGATCAAGTCTATGGAAATTGAGATACACAATAACACCTATGACGAAGATCTCCTAAATCGTTTTAGCAATCAAGTAGGCCTTCCTGCTGAATATGTTGATCTACTTTTGACAGATATGCTCGGGTGGGTTACTCAAACAGTGGAATCATTTACAAAGGACAACAAACCCGCCTACATTTCTGCAGCAGAGTACCGTAAAGCCTTGAACACACAAATCAGAGCATATAATACAAACGCCGTGCTCCGAGCAGTTTCTCAAGTTCCTTCAAAAGACGAACAAAGTGGTGAAATTGAACGTCTTGATACTTACATTAGACAACTACAGTTAGTCGAAATGGACGATGCTACACTGTATGAAGCTGCCAGTGATTTTTTGCGAGCAAAAATTGATAAAATAGAATGGGCACAGCGCGGAATTGTTCATGCCCAAAGTTTCGAAGATTACCACGATGCTCTTTACCGCATTTGGACGAACCAAAAACAGCTTATGGGATTGCAATATAGAACAGATGCCATCGCCTGTGGTAAAGCAGTATATTTCAAGTGCCGAAATGATTCTGCGCAACAAAAGTTGCAGGGTGTTGAAACTCCCCCTTTTTTCGGCAGTGGCTCGTTGCACGACTTAGCAAACACTCCTGCTGATTCTCCTCGGATCGGATGGCATCCCCAATACATAACGCTATTGAAAGAGGGTAGTGTATGAATAGTCAGGATCTTGATGTAATGTATGTACAAAATCCTGCTCTTGGTGCTGTTTTACTGTGGAGGTTTACTTGCGGGTATTACTCTAACGAAAATCGACCAGTTCCATTTCCTTTGCTATTTGTAGTCCTACCGATCGTATTTCGCCAGGATCTGTGTAGCGTAATAAAAAGCACCCAAAGAGCCAGTGGGCTATCAAAAGTCTCGGAAAAACTATTTTCAGGCAAGCTAAACGACAGTGTTCACTATATAAACAATACGGCCATACAAATACGCGAATTAACACTTGAAGCATTTAACATAGCTGTTGAAGCAAATCTTGTTTCACTGTCAACCGAAAATGCAGCAGTATTTCCTTTAACCACAACTATTCGCAAATATACCCCAAAAGGCGACTGTAAATCCATGCTGGCTGCCGCTGAAAAACTTGGAATATGGTGCTCTGGACTCACACTTCTCGAAGTCTCAAAGTGGCTAAAAGTGAGGTTTTAAGATGAAATTCACAATAAATTCTATAATTTTATGGCCTCGAAACGCTGAACATTCTCCTCGCTGCCTGTCATTTAACTCCGAGGCTGTCAACATTATTACTGGTGCCTCACGCACCGGCAAATCTGCGTTAATCCCAATCATCGACTATTGCCTCGGCTCCGACAAATGCACTATTCCTGTGGATATTATTCGTGACGCATGTTCATGGTTCGGAGTGCTTTTTGATATGGCAAATGAGCAAATGTTGCTTTGTCGCCGCGAACCCGGTAATAAGGGATCTACTGACGATATGTTCCTCCTTCGGGATAAGTCAGTCGCAATCCCTGAACAGATTGAAAAAAACACGAATGTTACATCCATCAAGAACCTGTTAAACGAGTTGTTTGGGATGTCGTTTCTTGAACTTGATCCAGACGCAGGGGTATTTCGTCCTTCATATCGCGATTTTATGGCATTCCTTTTTCAACCACAGAATATCGTTGCTAACGCTGATGTTTTGTTCTACAAAGCAGATACAATGGAACATCGCAAAAAGCTCATTGATGTTTTCCCATATGCACTTGGAGCCGTTACCCCAGAAACACTCGCTAAACGCAAGGAAATCGAAAGACTATCTAAAATCTCAGAGCGCTATCGCCGAGATCTTGAACAAATCAAAGTCGTTGCCGAAGGATGGAAGCATGAAGTTGCTGGCTGGTTAACCCAAGCACATGAATACGGTTTGACTGATTATGTTACCAATGATAACGATGAGTTTGCTCGTCAAGTTGATGAACTTCGTGTTATCTCGCAAAAACGGATTGCAGACGCTTCAGTAGCTTCAGCACATGTTGCGTATCTGTCCGAAGACATTGTTGCATTACGACAAGAGGAACAGCAAACATCCAGCGAATTGTTTGCTGTCCGCAGACGACATACAGAAATGCTTCAACTGATGCAATCAATGGGCCAATATGATAAATCGCTCCAAATTCAGCTTGATCGTCTCGATATATCAACTTGGATTCGCTCTAACATGATAGAGCGGAATGTACTTCCGATTTTCCAGCCAAGTCACGAAAATGTCATGGATGATGTTGATGCTTTGTGTAGTGCCATCGAACAGATTGAGCGCACTACAACAGAAATGGCTGTTGTCCCCGCAGCTTTTGAGCGAGAAATGCAAACTGTGCAAGTGCAAATCCAGGAACTGACTGACAAATTAGAGGCCATCCAAAATCGAATCCGAGTGGAATCTCAGTCGCTTGTTGCTCATCGTGAAGAAAGTTACACGTTGGAATCAATCTCACGTTTTCTTGGACGTATAGATTCTGCAATTAGTACTTACGAGCGTATAGGCACTGATGGTGAGCTCCAGGTCAAGCTCGATGAAGTGAATGCTCGTATTGAGAAACTCAAAAAAGAAGTAAATGAAGCTGAAATTCGGCGCAGGCTTGACTATGCCCTGAACTATATAAGTACAGAGATGGAGAAAATCCTCACTCAACTGGATGTTGAGCATCCGGAAGATCCCGCAGAATTTGTTATTAAAGATTTGACTGTGCGAGTTAAGAACCAATCGGGACGCAATGATTACCTGTGGGAAATTGGCAGCGCATCCAATTGGCTATCTTATCATATAGCACTGATTCTTGCCTTACACCGCTTTTTCCAAACCAAATCAAGTGTTAACATTCCAAACTTTATCGTTTTTGATCAACCAAGCCAAGTGTACTTCCCTCGCACGCGGTATTCACTGGACGAAGCTGAACTACAGTTAAACGATGATGATAAGAATGCAGTTCGAAAGATATTCGAAAGTTTATCTGTCTTTGTAAAAGATGCTGGGTTTGAAATCCAGATTATAGTGACCGAGCACGCGGATGACGATATATGGGGTAACATACCAGATTCTCGCATCCATCTCGTTGAAAAGTGGAGAAATAATATTAAGCTTGTACCTGTTGAGTGGTTAGCATAAGTGCTCCACATAGATCCATGCTATTCTCCAGTTTTGTGTATAACTCTGGTGTATCCTGGATGCCAAGCTACTCAGGGCTGGCAGGTCAATGCCTGTCAGCCCCGAATTTATACATATTTTCCCCGCTTGCCTTTCTTACCCTCCAACGGGCTTCCATTGCCCTCACCCAAATCCTTCAGCCGTTGCGCCTCCGCAATTTCCGCTTTCATCTCCTCGATCAGCGTCTTCAGCTTCTCCTCGCACTCCTCACGGGTGTGAGCGTAGACATTGCGGGCGTGCTTTTTGCCGTCGGGCCATTTGGGAGAATAGCGGCCTTCAAAGAGATGGTCGTTGATCTCGGAGACGCAGCCGGTACCGGATCTGCGCTTGCGGCCCACATAGGGCTTGAAATCGGTCATACTCGGCTTTTCCGCCTGGGCCGGGGCAGTTTCCTGCCCCGGCTCTGAAGTGTCTTCCTGCGGCGCTGCCTTGCCGATGCCGCGGTCGATGTTGGCGGCAGCCGTTAGCCGCATGTCGTCGGTGATGTGGGTATAGATGTCCAGCGTGGTGGCCGCCGACACATGGCCCAGCATAGCGGAGAGTGTTTTCACATCCATGCCGTTCTCCAGCGCCAGCGTTGCGAAGGTGTGGCGCAAATCATGAAATCTAACATGCTTGCATCCTGCGTGCTCCAGAATGAGCTGCAATCTACGGCGCACCACGCCGGGCGTAATGGGGCAGTCCTCCTTCACCGGGGACGGGAACATCCAGCGAGAGTCTACCGTCTTTTTGTACTCCCGCAGTACCGCCACCACGGCGGGCGGCAGGACGATCTTGCGGACGGAGTTCTTCGTCTTAGGCGTGCTGATTTGAAGCTGGCCCCGCACATCGTAGACCTGCTTGTTCACATTCAGCACGCCGGTCTTGAAGTTGAGGTCATCCCACTGCAGCGCCATGAGCTCGCCCCGGCGCAGGCCGGTGGCTAAATCCAGAAGAAACACTTCGTAGTAGCCCTCGAACTTCGCCTGAATGAGAAACCGCTGCAGCTCCTCTCGCGTCAGCACCTGCATCTCCCGCGCCTTCTTGGGCGGCAGTTTGCAGCCGATAGCCGGGTTGACACGAATCAGCCCATCCTGCACCGCCTTTTCCAATGCGGAGCGGCAGGTGGCGTGGCACATACGAACCATTCGGTCGGACAGCCCTTCGCCGTATTTATCGGTGAACCGCTTCCGGCCACTATTCTTGATCCGACCATAGAACTGCTGCAGGTCGTTCTGCGTCAGCTTGTTCAGTGGGATGCTGCCGATCTCCGGGATGATGTGCAGGCCGATGCGGCTCTCGTAGGTCTCCTGCGTGGTGGGGCGGATCTTGGGCTTGGAGTGATTCTCGTACCAGTATGTCAGCCAGTCCCCGAAGGGCATCTCAGGCCGTACCTTCTCCGGCTTCAGTCCGCCGCATTCCTCCTTGAGCTTTTGAAGTTTTTCGACGCACTCCTTCTTCGTTTTGGCGAGGACATTTTTCGTTTTGGGATAGCCGTTGTCATCATAGCCGATGACAACTCGCCCCTCCCACCGACCATCCTTGCGTTGCCTTACTGTTCCGTCTCCGGCTTTTCGTTTTCTTGCCACGGTTTCAACTCCTTTCCGAAGATGTCCTCCATGAAGCCGCCCACGATGCCAGAGGCTGTCTTCTGCATATCCGATGTGACATGGGTGTAGGTGTCCAGCGTGAAGGACGCATTGGTGTGACCCAGGATGCCGGACAGCGTCTTGGCATCCACTCCGCTGGTAAGGGCGTGGGTGGCGAAGGTGTGACGCAGATCATGGAAGCGGATGCTGGGCAGCCCCGCCCGCTGAAGCAGCGTCTTCATGTGGCGATACGCCGCGTTGGGATCGACTGGATTTTCCGGCTTCACTGGGTCAGGAAAGATCCATTGGCTGATAGCATCCGCTTTTCGCCGCCGCAGGATGTCAGTCACGCTGTGCGGCAGGATGATGGTGCGCATGCCCTGATTGGTCTTTGTCTCACCGACGGTGTACTCGCCCTTCCGCTGGCTGTGGAGGGTTCGGCACACCTTCAGCGTCCCGGTGTCCCCGTCGAAGTCGCTCCATTGCAGGCCGCAGATCTCTCCGCGGCGCAGGCCGGTCATCAGTTCTGTTTGGAAGAAGTCCCGCCATACCTCGTCCTGCTCCACTACTGCGAGGAAGGCATCCAGCTCCTCGCCGGTCAGAATGCGCTTGGGCTTGTAGTTGGGTTTGGGCGCCGTTGTGCCTTCGGTGGGGTTCCTGGGAATGACATGCGCCTGCACCGCGTCCTTCAGCGCGGCGTGGAGCGTGGAGTGGATGTGGCGGACCATGGAGTCCGAAAGCTGATGATCCATCTCGGGATGCTCGTGGATGCGCCCCTCCGTTTTCAGACGGCGGTACATCCGCTGGATGTCCTGCTGAGAGATGAGGGAGATCTGCTTGTCGCCCAGCTGCGGCTTGATGTAGTATTCGATGTAGCGGCGGTAGCCCTCGAGGGTACCGGGCCGCACCGTGCCCGCCTTGTACTCCGCAAGCCAACGATCCAGCCACTCACCCAGCGTCATGCGGCTGTCCTCGGTCAGCTCCACATCCCGGTAGCACTCGATGTTCTGATGGAGTTTGTCCAGCAGCGCCTTTTGCGTCTTGGCATAGACGTGGCGAAACAGCGGCTCGCCGTTTTCCCGGTGCCCAATGACGATGCGGCCTTCCCATCGTCCATCGTCACGCTTTCGCACCATGCCGTCACCGGCCGGTCTTCGTTTTGCCATGTATTTCACTTCCTTTGGATTCATTTTCTTTTTGCAACACAAACAACTACCACACTTTTGCGGAAATAGCTACTGTATTCTTCTATCAGCTTTAACCGCAAATTGGCCTGAAATCGGGGTAAAATGGGGATTGGGACCGGTATGACGTCGGTAGAAACCCTTGCAAACACTGACTTTTTCGGATTTTCAGCGTCAGAGTGGGTCCATGAGCCCGGAAAGAGCGTCGCATTGTCCCCGGTCACAAACCCTTGAAAATGCCCGCACTGCGGGCATTTGTGGGGGTGCCCCGGCGCGAATAGGCGTCGGGGCTTTCTCCTGCTTTCTTTTCGTCAACTGCCAATCGGCCCCAAAGGCGGTTATCCTGCCCGATGAAGCGCCCACGGCACATCACCTCCTTCCGGGCAGAACACGCTGCGGTAGGTACTGACATCCGGCACCATGCCACGCTCCAGCATGATCTCATGTTGCAGTAAGCGCACGCACATTTCCTCATAGACGCTCCGCATCTCGTCGCGGCATCGGCGGGCGAGGGTCTTCTGCTCATCGGTCAAATCACCGCGATGTTCATCGCAGAGAAACAGACGAAGTCCGTCTTCATCAATGGGGTCGGCATGATTCTTGTTCCACGCCCACCGGATGTAGCGTACTGTGTCGTGCGTGCGCTGGAGAACCATCATCGGGTCATGGTCTACAATAAAGTTTGCAATCTGCTGCATCATGCGCTTTCCTCCTTCTTTACGTTGCTCCGCTGCTCCAGCTCAGCCAGGCGCTTTTGCACCCGCGCCCGCTCCACACTCTCCTCCGCCTGCCGGAATTGCCGCTGGTAGTTCTGCTCCAACGCCTCCTGAATGGGGCGGATGGTGTAGATGAGACTTCCGTTGCGCATGCGGCCATCCTTCGTGATGATGGTGCTGGGTTCGGTACGGATGAGGCCCTTTTCCTCCAGACCAGCCACATACTTCCGCACGGTGTTTTCGCTCAGCTGCACCGCCCGACCGATAGTGCGGTAGCTTGGGTGGCACTGGTAGGTCCTGCGATCCTCGCAGCGCAGAAGGTAATTGTAGACGGCGATCTCATGAGAGCTGAGTCCGAGATTGAAGACTTCGTTTGGGACAAGGTAGTAGTGCTTGTTCGGATCCCGCTTGGGCCAGCGTCGGAACATCAGGCATCACCTCCTGCCTGTGCGTCTACCCACTGACGGAATTTTTCTTTTGGCACCACGATGCGGTTGCCGATCCGTAGCGCAGGGAAGCCCGTCTCGTGCATGAGCTCATAGGCGCTGGAGATGGACACGCCCAGCACCTGCGCTACCGTGTTCGCGTTGAGGAACAGCGGCAGCTGGTCGTAGTTGGTGAATGTGGATTCTTGCATTGGATTCCTCCTTTATAATTTTTGATGTTTGTTGACGGAAGCTACAACGCAGCCTATAGGCATCACTCCTTTCAGTTCGATTTGAATACAGAGAATTGCTCCCTGCTAAATGCCTTAAAAAAATCCCTCCACTTATCGCGGAGGAAAACATGTTTTGCACACCCTGTTTTAGAAAATTTTTTCTTTGTCTATCGCGGCGTATCTTTTGAGACAGCAAATAGAAGTTCCATACCATCCAACAGCTTCATGAGGGACAATTCTAACATTCCTCTACCTATTGCCGTTCTTCAGCAATTTTTGGGCCTTTTTTCTATGCGATCCACACGCTTAAAAATCGTTTTCATGTTCATGCCGGATATCCTAAAATATACGCCATTCCGTTTCTTTGAATCCCATACATACCATGGACGCAAAAAGGGAGCCGCGCCAATTGGCGCGGCTCCCTGAGTTGAGTGTTCGGTTTTACATTCCCAGCGTCGGTGAGGTGTGCTGCTCCTGCTCCATCAGAAGTTCCAAGCTGTAATCCAAAATTTTCTCCTTGCGCTCGGTCAGCATGGTCAGGTAGAATTCACGCTGGATCGGCAGCAGTTCAGGGACACCTTCGAGAAAGTTATGGATCGCGTCGAGGTCGATTCTTGAACAGACACGCTTGAGCGCCTCATTGCAATCAGGATTCTTCAGTGAGGAGATGTAATCGAAATAAGATATCTTTTTCCCGCCTTCTTCGATAGAGGAAGTTGGGAAGGTATAGATGCGCTGGTCGATTTCCGCTTCGTCTTGCAGCACAGTTTTCATCCGTTCCAAATCAAGCTGCGGGTACAGGCAGGAACCGCAATCATAGATCGGCGCTAACTCTGCCTGCTGCTTTTCCTCATCCACCAGGAAACCCCAGTTACCGTTGTGCCGGTCGAAGTTTCCAAGGAACGCATCCGCAATAAACATGTCCCAGAAAAATTGCCGCAGCTCATCGGTGGGATAAATACTCTGCTCCTCGATGGCCTCCAGAATGGAGGACAGTTCTTTTCCATAACCGTTCTGTTCACTGTCGATGCAGGTGTTTTTCAGATGGGCAAACTCGATGAGCCGTTTTCCGTCCTCTGTAAAATCCCGACAGGCAACTACCAGCTTTGTTTTGCCGCGGTTGTCCGTATAGTTTCCGAGGAGCGTTTCCTGCGTCCGAAAGCCCAACATTTCAAAGATATGACAGGCGACATATTCGCTGATACAGCCGTTGCTGTAACTCATATCCCAATTCCTGCTGGGCTTTGGCGGAAACTTGAGCATATAACTGTGTCCTTGATAGGTGATATTGATTTTATTACCGTTGGCTCCGCCATAGGCGCGGAAGCGGTTGACTGGGCAGTTGGTAAAATCAGTCATAGGTTCTCACCCCCTTATAAATATTTTGCACGGAGATAGTCTGCCTGCTCCTGCGTGATGGCATTGCTCCATTGATTGGAGTTGATTGCACTATACAATTCTCCCCACAGGCAGTCCATATAAGACACCTTGTCTTTTTCGCCCTGAATGTACTCACGAAGCGCTTTATCCAGACTGGCGGGCAGAGCCTTTTCCAGATAGGTTCGGTCAGTTGGTTTGCCGTCATGCATTTGCGGTTTCTCCACGGTCAGTGTAATGAGTTGCTCCATCGGGATGCCCAGTGTGGAGGACAGCTTCATGAGTGTACCGGCACTGCATCGGGAGAGCGTCGTCTTGCCGGAACAGATGTCCGCCAGCGTTGCCCAAGGCACACCGCTTTTCTTGGAGAGCTGGTAACGGGAAAGGTTCTTTTCTCGCAGTATCTGTTGGATCGTCATATACATCACCACTCTTATTATATCGGTGCGCCGATAATCAGTCAAGAGAAAAGCTCTTACCGACCTGTTTGTTTACATTTGCCCTCCCCAAACTGTTGACTATCACGATACATACAGCGGGACAAGCCTCTACGGGCCTGTCCCGCTGTTTTTCTGTCTGGATTTTGAAAGTATTTTCCGCATATTTCACCTCATGATTCCAATTTTGTTGCCGTTTTCGTAAATATCCGTACCATCTTCACAGCGGTTGGGCCCCTCGTACTCCACCCAGCCGAAGCCCGTCACATAAACCTTGTCGCCGGGCTGCGGTTCTTTAGAAGGTTGGGACAGAGTCTGCTCTGGTACAGAATTTTTACCGGGCATCTGCTCTGCGGAAGGCTGGAGTTCAGAATCTGCGGGCGTTTCAATAGACTCTGTCTCTGGTTCAGGACGTTCCTCTTGAGATGCTTCTTGCTGCGAAATCTCGTTTTCCATCTCTGTCAGTGACGCGGAATTCTTTTCTGTTATTTCCACGACAGTCGCTTTCCTGGCGCTCACAGCGGTTCCTGCGGCTGGGACGGGTGTTTCCTCGACTGCGTTGCCATGTGGCCACACGGCGGCACACAAAGCGATACAAGCGGCAATCATGGTTGCTATGACGAACTTCTTCATTTCTCTTCCTCCCTTGCAGATACGAAACGAGCCCCCAATCCCATTGCCGTTCGGCAGGAGATTGAGTGCTCGTTTTCGTAGTGATTCAGTTCTATGGACAGCTTCCACGCCAGTTCAAATCCGGCGATAAAGCTGTCGATGGAGGTATCCTCCGCAATGCGATCCTTTACGTCGATGATTTGAAGTACCAACCGGCGCTCCGGCTTGCCCAGCACCTCACTAAGTGCTTGATGACATTCCTCAATTTCCTGTTTCTGAGCTGGAAGTTCAGTTGGGGTGTAGAAACAGTCATATAGGTCTTTCAGCAGCTTGTATTTCATGCGCTCGCCTCCTTGCAGCACAAACATATACCACAGTTCGGCAGAAACAGCTACTGAAACTTTTTTAGAAAAATAGCGGCTGAAACGCATAGTTTCAGCCGCTATTGGGGATGTGGGGTACTCGTGGTGCGGGCTCCCGAACCATCAGGTATGCCCCCCCTGATGACTTGGGAAAGGGCTTGAATATCCCGCTCCGGCAATTACTGAGAGATGCATTGAGTATAGCATGGAAAGTATATGTTGTCAACTGGCCATATCAAACTTTGATATGTACCCCTCGCCGTGATCGTGGCGAGGGTGAGAGCTTATTGCGCCATAGGCAGTTCATAGGTATCGCATTCGTCGATGCTGTCGATACCGTTCAGGAACTGCTCTACATTGATGTTGAATTCAATCTTGATTCTATAGTCCCGGAACACCGAAACCTTTTTGATGATGTAGCCGCAGATCATTTTCTTGACCTCCATCGGGCTTTCATCAAAAATCTTGGACCAGGACACGATCCGGTTGAACTCGGCCTTCATCTCCTCGATCTTAGAGTTTCCATCATTCAGTTCCGCGGTAAGGGTCGTGATTCGTTCACTGGTGGACAGTACCTTCTGTCGGGTATCCTCCAGCATTTCAGTCAGCACATCTTGCGGCAGGGCGCTTTTCCCTTGGATCGCCTTCAGTACCTCGGCCTTGAGGGATTCATATTCCTTATTGGCCTTGGTGTTTTCGGCTCTGGCCCGCTGCAATTCCGAGCGTATCATTGCCATCTGCTTTTGAACCGCGCTTCCCACAATCATGTCGTTGGAAGCTCCCTGCATCTTGTCGAAGACCTGATGCAGCACCTCAGTGACGATCCCGTCCAGAATGTGCATTGTGTATCCAGTCTGTCCTGTACATTCCTGACGGCGCCGGGTCTTGTTGTAGCATACATAGCGAATACGTTTTTTATGGACCGGCGTCCCATCCGCAAGGCGGGTGGTTGTCCCGTTGGTAGTGAGCACCAGCCGGCCTCCACAGTGGCCGCAGAAGATGTTCCCGGAAAGCAGGGATTGGCCTGTGGTATTCAGCGGTACTGTACGCCGCTCTTTCCGCTCATTGGTCCGCTCCAGCATCAGTTTCTGCGCCAGGTCGAATTGGTCTGGGGCGATGATCTGGAGGGCCTCAAAGGGACCGGCATAGGTTTCTCCGCTCCGAAGGATTCCCTTGTAGAGCGGGTTGTGCAGGATGCCCCCCACACTGGCGTCGTGCCAGTTTTGTCCCTTCCGGTTTTTGATCCCGTGGTCGTTGAGGAAATTAGCAAGGCGCCATCTGCCGTAACCGGACGAAATGCAGAGATCAAACATCATCCGAACAACTCTGGCCTCATCCTCATCAATGACCAGCATGTACACCTCATGTTTGCGCTTGTTAAGGATGCCGCTCTTTTCCAGCCGGTACCCGTATGGTGCGCTTCCACCACGGAACCGTCCTTCCTCTACCATCTGGCCAAGGGCCGTTTTGGTACGCATCGAAGTTTTCTGGCTCTCTCCATCGGCCTGCCAGAAACGGATGTAGTTGGTCAGGCGGTCCGTGTGGGACTCAAACCGCTGCTCTCCTTCCTGTACGCTCCAGACGCGGACGCCCTTTTTAGTAAACCACTCCACAACGAAGGGTGTTTCATCTGACTTGCGGCCCAGTCGGTCGAACATGAAGACAAGCAGAATATCGAACTTGCCCTGCTCCGCATACTTCTTGATGAGCTGCAGTTTATCACGGTCATCGGCGCTGACTTTATAACCGGATACGCCAGTTTCCTGCTCCTCGCCCACGATGACCCAGCCCATTTTCGCCGCAAAATCGTGGCAGGCTTTTCTCTGCATAGGGATGTCTGCCTGGTTGTTTTCATCGTGATCGACCTGCTTGTTGGTGGAAACTCTGTATAAACAATAAACTCTTTCAGCCATTGATATCCGTCCTCTCATGTTTTTGTGTGAGAGGGCGGACACCCAATCATTCTATTCGATTATCAAGGTTCCCGGCTTTTGCCATACCCATTATCTCACACTACGGCCAGAATAGCCAGGGGAATTGATAATCTTTTTGGGGGTAAATCTGCAGTAAATGGGCTGGTATGTTGGGTTATCCTGTACTTTGCTCAAAGTTTTTGGGCCTCATCAGTCTGCCAAAAGCGAATGTAGTCAAGCATGCGTTCTGCGTCAACGGCGTCTATGATCTCTCCCTCATAGACGCTCCAAACATGGATGCCCTTCTTGGTAAACCACTCTGCGATGAATGGGGTTTCGTTGAGATTGCGTCCCAGCTGGTCATACATAAAGACCAGCAGGATATCAAACTCACCCTGCTCAACAGCCTTTCTAATGCGCTGTAACTTAACACGGTCATCAGCGCAGGCTTTATAGCCGGACACGCCGATCTCCTGCTCCTCGTCAACAATGTTCCAGCCTTTTTTCTCTGCAAAATCGTGGCAGGCGTTCTTCTGCATGAGAATGCTTTCCTGATCTTTACCTCTGTATAAGCAATAGACTCTTTCAGCCATTTTACTGACCATCCCTTCATCAAATCTTCTGAATGCAAGACCTTCAGCAAGTCGTTCTATTTCTGGAGCATTGCATAGGCGCTCAGGAGAGCCTGCTTTACTAATACAGCAACTTCAGGATTTTCTTTTTCTGCAAAGCAGAGAGTGACCTTATAGCCCTGAACCGAGATATGCATTTCAGGCTTTTCTTCGTCGATTCTGAGTACCCTGTTCATAGTAATCCTCCTAAAAATAAAGCATCGGCTATCCTAAAAAGATAGCCGATGCTTTTCAATTTCTAATTGTAACTGCTTAGTGGCGATAGTCCTTTTACAGAGTAGGTTCGATTGACTGCATACCGATTTCCTGTACTTGGACGATATCCAATGTTGGCAGAGCCTTCAGATAATTCTCTACATTCCAGTATTGGACCCCATTTTCCATCTGCGCATCTTCGCCGCGGTACAGGATATAGCGCCCCTGGATGGGGCCAAAGCGCCGTTCCGTCCTCTGGCATTTATCCTCATCGACGAGGTGCCGGTATTGAAAGGGAACCTGTTTGCTGCTGTGTTTGATTTCAAAGATCTCACAGGAGTTTTCTTTCTGGTCATAGATGACCATGTCAAACTCGCCAGCCTCAAACTGCAGTTTGAAAACACGGTGATCCTTGTCGGCCGCCTTCATGGTTTCCAGCAGCACAATATCTTCCATCATCCGGCCGCGGACTTCTTCAAGGATGCGGCCCGTGATCTGCGTTTTATCATATTCGCTGAGCGCCGAGAACTGCTCATCCTTCAACAAGGAATGGACAAGGGCCTGAGCCTGACAATATCGCATTCCAGGCTGTGTGAAGAGAATATGTTCCACTGGTTCAATTCCGGGGTCCGCCGATTCAATGGGACAATCCACAATCAACTCCAACGCGGCAAGATATTGCTTAATCTCTATGATGTGAGCAGTTGTGATACCGATGGACTGCTCCTCCTTGTTCCGGATATCCAGCAGTTCCATCAAACGCTGGGTGACCGCCTCTGTATCAATGGCATCCAGCGCCTCTGTGCGCTTTTCGGGGTCACGCTCTTTCCGCAGATTTGCGGCAGTGAGCCGCAGGTCATGGGAGAGAAAATCATCGGTCAGCACTGAGATCAGGAATCGGTGGTTCATATCCTCTATGATCCGGTTGATGGCGCTGGTCAGCTCTCCAGCTTCATACAGAGAGTACAGGTGGCGGAAATGCCCGCCCGACTCGTAGCAGGCCAGGGAGTGCTGGATGTTCTTGCAGATTGCCGTGTCGATGTATCTTCGGGTGGACTCGTCATCCCGGAAGGATGCATCCTGAGCATTCACATCTTCATCGTCAAAGGCCAACTCTCCGGCGCGTAGTGTGCCGCCATATCGGATGTACTCATCAATGCTGTCGATCCCGAGCAGACGGCTATACTCCCGATATGGGATGAAGGTCGTGTGGATGGCCTTGGCCCGGTCATACAATTCTTCATCCATTGCCAGCCAGAAGCCCAGGGAGTCCGTACCAGACAGGACGATCTTCATTCCCATGGTGGCGAACACATCGGAAAAGAGGGCAGCCGAGTCAATAAAGTCTTCCATCAGCGTGACCTCGTCGATGAACACATATCGGAATCCAGCGTCAAACAACTTCTTGAGATCCCGGTTCATCATCGCCATATTGTCGGTCCTGCGGGCTTTGATATAGGCGGTACGGCTTAAGTCCTCCTTTGCCATTCTGCCAATGGCCTGGCGGAGCATGGTCGTCTTTCCGGTTCGGCGCAGCCCGAAGATCAAACAGACCCGGTCGCTCTCCTTGCTGTAGAGATACTCCTCCAATTGCTCAAAGCAATCACGAAGTCCCCAGTCCTTTACGCCCTGCGACATGGCCTCCAGACCCCTGCCGGCAATCACGCTGGTTTCAAAATCCAACTTGGGCTGGCGCGCTTTCGGCATGCCGGATTGCAGTTCCTTCAGTTGAGCTTGAAGAGACTTACGCCGATCAATTTGTTCCTGCAATACCTCCATCTCTCCATCTCGAAGATATTGGCTGTGCTTTTTTCTGTTCTCTGTCCACTGATGGTAGTATCGGACTTTGCCGTTGATCGTCTTCTTTGAGATGTAACCAATCGGCAGGCCAGCGATCTGTCTTTCCAGTTCCTGAATCTTCTCCAGTTGTTTCAACTCGTCCATGTCGCACCTCCATTCTATTGTATTTTATTATACCCTATAACCGCCAAACATTCAAGGGGTTATAAGGGGTTACACGCTCATGGTAGATTAAAGAAGCCCACGAATGCACTCGCTTTCCAGTTCAACGATGTCGCCTATCGGTATCCTTAAGCCATCAGCCAGAATCAGTACCTGATCCGCCTCGTGTATTCTTTTCAGCCTCCCGGTTGATACGATATACCGGCCGCCGTCTTTCTTTGCGTCAGGCTGGAACCAGGTCACCGTGATTTCTGGCCGCTCTTTGATCCGCTCCAACAGCAGTTGCTGTTTTAAGTCCAAGGCAGCCCTGGCATCCTCGTCCAGTTCCATGCGCTGGTCGGTCAGCCGGGCCGTTTCCGCAAGGGCGGCGCTGTGGTCGGACAGGGCCGCAAAGGGTGCGAACTGGGCCGCACGGTCTGAGAGCGGCATCCTCGGGTGCTTGGCTGAGGTAGGATGCGGCAGGCTGATGATATCATCGTATGGTCCGGTCATGCTTTGTGGCCTCCGATTTGGTTGTTTCTCTCCCTGGCTGTGGCGCCGTCCTCCAGGTTCAGCCCTTTGAGGATGGCGTTCTTGCCAAAACGCTTTTTGATGCCCAGCATGGTTTTCTGGAGTTTTCTCTCCCGTGCATGGGCAGTGTCAGCCTCTTTTTTCTGCTTTTCCTTTGCCGAGTAGTCCGTAAACAGGTCGATCTGCTCCGGCAGATCCTCCGGCACAGAAGACTCGTCCAGCAGGTGATTGGCGCAGAGGGTCAGCCGGCGGGCCAGCAGGGTTTTATCTACGATCCGGTCATACAGGCTGGTGGCTGCCTTGAGCAGCTCCTCGCCGGAGGAAGTATATCCGTCCAGATTGACTGTACCATGAGCGTGCTTGGGAATTTTGCGCCCATAGTGGTCTGTGGTGATCTCTCCGGTGTAGGCTGTACCCTTGAGGTTTTCGATGTCATAGCCGACCGTGAGGACCAATTGGTTGGTCGCAAGCCGCTTATCTACCAATTCCAGCGCCAGTGCATCGGCCATCTCCTGGATGACCAGCCTTGCCTTTTCAAATGGGTATGGGTACTGCAGGATCTGCCCGGAGACGATGCTCTTGTTTTCTGGTTTGTATGCCTTAATGTCCGCAATGGTGCAGGGTTCCCAGCCCCAGGCATGGTCGATGAGCAGTTCCGCGTTGACACCAAACAGTTTATAGAGCAGTTCCTCGTTGTGATAATCTGTAGGCTGCCCGATAGAACACCGGGCAATATCTCCCATGGTGTACAGGCCGTGGGCTTCCAGCTTGGCGGCATAGCCTTTTCCCACCCTCCAGAAGTCGGTGAGCGGACGGTGGGTCCAGAAGGAGCGGCGATAGCCCATCTCATCCAGTTCTGCGATGCGGACGCCGTATTCATCGGCGGGGACATGCTTCGCGCCAATGTCCATGGCGACCTTGGCCAGATACAGATTCGTCCCAATGCCCGCCGCAGCAGTGATACCGGTCGTCTGCAGAATGTCGAGGATGATTTTCCGGGCAAACTCACGGGCCGACAGATGGTAGGTCTGCAGGTAGCTGGTGGCGTCGATGAACACCTCATCGATGCTGTATGGGTAGATGTCCTCCGGCGCCACATGCTTGAGGTAAACACTGTAGACGCGGGTGCTCCAGTCAATATAGTGGGCCATCCGGGGTGGGGCCACGATATAGTCGAGGGCCAGGGAAGGATTTCGCCGCACCTCCGGGTCGTGAGAGGAAGCGCCGGTGAACTGCCGGCCAGGGGTATTCTGCTGCCGTTGGTTATTGACCTCCTTGACCCGTTGGATCACCTCAAACAGCCTGGCCCGGCCGGAAATGCCATAAGACTTCAGGGAAGGTGTGACCGCCAGACAGATGGTCTTTTCCGTGCGGCTGAGATCCGCTACTACGAGGTTGGTGTCCAGTGGATTCAGCCCACGCTCGATGCACTCCACACTTGCGTAAAACGATTTTAGATCACAGCAAATGTAGGTTCGCTCCTTCATGCTTCGGTCACCCCTTCCTCTTTATCTTCCAACACATTTTCAAAGCCATTATAGCACATTTGTTCTGGTTGTTCTATTGTGAAAAACACCATCTTGCGTCCATTGGAAAACCAGCACAGAATGCTGTGATTCCTAAAGCGATATGCCTCCATATTTCTGCTCTGCCAGGGTTTCAATGGCCTCCTCTTTCGTCCGAAACATCCTCCACGGAGATACCCGGTGATATAGCCCGGTATGGCTTCGGATGCCAAAATATACCCCGTCATAACTTTCTACAATATATTCGGAAGTGCTCCTTTTCGCTTTGTTTGTAATCATTACACAGGTATCGCCCTTGTTCCACCCATATGGGAAATCTGTTTCTTCCTTAGTATAGCCGATCTCTTTGCTCACTTAACATCTTCCATTTCGCTTAGAATGATAGACCAGAGAGTGCTGACTCCATAGTCCCTGAACCATTGCGATTAAAAACTCAGTTCAGATATCTTCTCCCACTGGAGGATGTATTTCTGATCTATGATTCGATTCTCATGGTAATGTCCAAAAAACCAGTAGGCAAATTGGCATCGCTGACTAATCGCTTCAAGAAAGTCCGTCAGTTCATCCGTTCCATAGGATGGATTGAGCTTCCGCACCGCACCGCTGGGAGCGCAGTGGGTGAGAACACAGTCTACCGTCCAGTTGACCCGTTCCAGGTTTGCCAGAGCCTCTTGGTATTCCGCTTGGCTGGGCATTTCCTCGGCCCACCAGCTTACCCCCTTGACCCGAAACATGGACCGCATCCGGCGCATCAGCCAATACCGGTGTTCGAAGTCCGGAGCGGCTGGATCGAGAACTCCATCCTGAATATCATGGGAGGCCGCACCGCCCATTGTGAACCAGGTGAGGCCGCCGAAGTCGAAGACCTGTCCCCGCATAAGGTGCAGGACATGCTCCCGCACCACATGGACCCGTCCGCCATTCCATTCTTTTTCTGGTAGAGTGTTCAGCAAGTCAAAATTCTCATGGTTCCCATCCACGAACAGGGTGGTGAAGGGCTTCTTGTTCAGCCAGTCCAACCAATATTGATCTTTCTGGCTTCCATCCCACAGTCCTCCAAAATCACCCGCGATGACCACATAGTCCTCCCGGCTCATCTCCTTCTGCTGTGGGAAGTATTTGCTCCCAAAGCGTTGGAAGTCGCCGTGAGTATCACCCGTAATATAAATTGCCATTCCATCGCACCTCGATTTACAGGGTCATTTGCTGCTGCCCTGGCAGTGGGGAGCTAATTTCTGCATCGGTTGCCGTGCGGACACCAGGACCGTTTCTGGTTTTCGTTGTCACCAGCAGGCCATCTTGAACAAGCTGCTCCATCAGTTCGCCCACGAAGCGGTTGGCAAGATTATGCTTGCCTTCTTTATCACAGAGCCTGTGTACAGAGAACTTTTGAGCGACATTTAAAGCAACCGGGCCTGTGATATACAGGTTTTTCCGTTTTGTCCGGCACCGTTCCAGGATTTCATGTGTGATCTCCTCGCGTTTGGTCTCCAACTGTGCCAGATATTCCTTATCGGTGAGTTCCCAATACCTCTCATAGCAGTCGAAGCCATGGCAGCGGAACGATTTCGCGTCCTTCAGCAGTTCTTGGATGGCTGGGATCTCGTCCATCTCTATAATACCACTAAAGTTCATCGGATGCAGGTATAACTCCTGCTGGCCTTTTATGACGGTATCAGATGTGCTGTCCCCACCGGGCTGTAGATCCCAGCCCGCACTCTGGAACAGGCTGCGGCTTTCTTCATGAAATTTGGCGGCGTCAGTCTCAGCCGGCCAGCCGGAATCGAACTGATAGCGGCTGCGAATCCGGAAGTAAACTTTTCGGTACTCCACTCCTGCTTCACCTCGTTTTCCTATTCCAAGTGCTTTTTCAAACAATACCACAAGTAAGGCGGCAACATCTATTCACCAATACCAACAGAATAAATGTTCATAAATTGACCTATTCTACCGATATCCTTCCGCCAGACCGACGCTGACACCAAGCGCCCAGTCAATCTGTTTCATCTCGGAGGTGTCCAATGCTCCAACGCGTTCTCTGAGCCTGGACTTATCAATAGTGCGAAGTTGCTCCAAAAGGATAACGGAACCACAGCTCAATCCATTCGCTTGCCTATTCAAACAAACATGTGTAGGCAGCCGCGGTTTTCCCATCTTGCTGGTGATGGGGGCTGCGATCACTGTGGGGCTGTGGCGGTTGCCCACGTTGTTCTGCAGAATGAGTACCGGACGGATACCACCTTGCTCAGACCCGATGACTGGCCGCAGGTCAGCATAGTAAATGTCACCACGGCTGATTTCCTGTCTGCAATATGTTTTCACAGAATACACCTCCTCAGCATATTGGGCTTAATATCACAAAAATAGGGACCGCCTCCGCATCTCCCGCATCTGGTTGGAATGGCTGCTCATACGGCATGTTCCGGTCAGTAAACGGGTTTTGGACAGAAGCGATCCCCATAGCTTCTGATATTAAGACTTCACATTTGTGTTGTCTTCTGCTGCGCTCGTATTTGACACTACTTCCCCAAGCGCAAAAGCCTGCGCCACTGGCGCTGGCTCCGTAGGGCGACCATCTGAACCGCGGCTGGCTTCACCGCGTCATGGGACTCTCACCCC
>ERZ773224.300-NODE-300-length-70907-cov-10.680517_pt1 | contig 70907 bp, 68 predicted proteins | sample MGYA00580526_ERZ773224 | MGnify/ENA primary metagenome ERZ773224 (study PRJEB29015, sample SAMEA2737743) | human gut metagenome | biome: human gut; feature: human-associated habitat; material: faeces | place: China | collected 2012 ... | reverse complement strand
GCAATTCATCTCACCGCCTAAAGAGGCGGGAGACTTCTTGCAGAATCAGGTTAAAAAAGCTGTACGAAGGTATAGCCTAAGTGGAGACCGTACAGCATGAGGACCGTGCCGCAAAGGATGTTGATGGCGCGCAGGATGCCGGGGGTAATGGCGTGGCGGAAGGCGGCGACGCAGCCCGTGAGGGAAAGGAACCAGAGGCCTGAGGCCATGAGAACGCCCGTCAGGAACGTCATGGCTTCTGTAGCAGGCAGGGTGATGCGGAAGGCGCCGAGGAGCATTGTGCCGTCTAAGATGGCCTGGGGGTTCATCCAGGTGACGATGCAGGCTTTGGAAACGGTCTGGCCCAGGGAAACTGGCTGGTCTTTGAGGGTCAGCGCATCCGGGACCTGGCGGATCATACCATAGGCCATGTAGAGGATGAGCAGCGTGCCTGTGCCCAGGATGACCACTTTGAGCCAGGGGAGATGATTCAGCAGCGTGCCGATGCCATAAAAGCAGCTCAGCGACAGGCTGATGTCGAAGAAAAGAACGATGAACGCCGTCGCGACGGCGCGGCGCAGGGAATGGGATAACGCCGAATGGATGACGAAGAGATTCTGCATGCCAATAGGGGCGACGTAGGCCAGCCCCATGGTCAGGCCTTGAAAAAAGAACATAAAAAAAGCCTCCTTTTCCAACCAAAACCGGTTGGTTCATGTGGTATAATCACAGTATAACAGAGAGAAACGGGATTCCAACCCGCCAAAGCGACATGAATTATACCAACCAAAAGGAGATGAGGTGATGAAGCGGCATATTCCTGTTCAGATCGAATGGCATCCAGATCCGGCGCAGCCCGTACCGATATACCGACAGATCCTCGAATGGATGTATGGCAAAATGGAAAGCGGTGAATGGCCGGCTGGGACGCGTCTGCCATCTCAGCGCGATATGGCCCGGCACTTCCAGGTGAACCGGAGTACCCTGAATCAGGCTCTGAAGCCGCTGCTGGAAGCGGGTGTGCTCCAGGGCCGGGGCAGCCAGGGGACGGTCGTAGCCAGTACGGCCTGGTCCCTGCGGCTGCCGGTCCAGCCGGATTGGAGCCACTATATGACGGCTGGTTATTTCCGGGCCAATCAGGAGGTCGTCCAAGCTATCAACAGCTTAGAGTTCGATGACCGCCTGGTCCGCCTCGGTACGGGGGAACTGGACCCCAGGCTGTTCCCGCAGGACGCTTTCCGCCAGACGATGCGGGACGTAGCCGATGCCATTACGTCCCTGGGGTATGTCGAGCCCCTGGGGATGCCCGTCCTACGTCAGGCCCTGGCAGACTATGCCCGGAAACGGGGACTGGCTGTGTCCCCGTCGTCCATCCTGATTACATCGGGCGCCCTCCAGGGACTCCAGCTCATTTCGGCCGGCCTTCTCCGCGGTGGTTCGACGGTCTACGTCGAAGACCCGACGTATGTCAAATCACTCCAAGTCTTCCAGTCGGCTCATCTCCGTCTCTGTGGCCTGCCCATGGACGACCAGGGCCTATCTCTGGAAGCATTGGAGAAGCACTTGCGCCAGTCTTCAGATATAGGCAATAGCGTCCTCTATACCATCCCGACGAACCACAACCCGACGGGCCGGACTATGAGTCGTCAGCACCGTGTCCAACTCCTGGCGTTGTGCAGCCGCTATGGCCTGCCCATCATCGAAGACGGAGCTTATGAGGAATTGACCTTTGACGGAACGCCGCCGCCATCCTTGAAAAGCCTGGATACAGGAGGTCAGGTCCTTTATTTGGGCAGTGTTTCCAAATCCTTGGCGCCAGGGCTGCGCATCGGCTGGATGATTGCGCCGGAACCAGTCGTACAGCGCCTGGGTGACGTCAAGATGCAGATTGACTATGGCGCCAGCTCCCTGTCTCAGCAGGTCTTGGCCCGCTTCCTGACCAGTGGCCGCTATGCACAGTATCTTGGATGGCTGCGATGCGAATTGCAGCGACGCTGCCAGGCGGCCTGCCAAGTTTTGGACGAAGACTTTGCGGGTCTTGCGGATTGGCAGGTACCGCAGGGCGGCTTCTATATTTGGCTCACTCTCCGCGACAGGCTGCCTATGGAGATGCTCTTCCACAAGGCGGCAGAGGCCGGGATCCTCATCAATCCTGGCGATATCTATTCCAGCCGCCATACTCAGTCACTGCGTTTATCCTATGCCTATACGACGCCGGAAGAATTTCGCCGGGCTGTCAGCCGGCTGGCTGCGGTCGTCCGTTCATCCCTTGCAGTTTCAGCAAAAAATTCGTATACTGGATTAGTGGCTAGTGGCTAGTGGCTAGTGGCTAGTGGCTAGTGGCTAGTGGCTAGTGGCTAGTTGGCCAATCGACAAAAAGGAGGATTATATATGAAATTATTGGAACATGCTGTCATTGCCGGGATGCCCGTGCGCAACCGCATCCTCCGCAGTGCGACGTGGGAAGCCTTGGCCGATGCCAAGGGCTATATGTCGGAAAAACAATACCGCATCTATGACCAGCTGGCCAAGAATAAAGTGGGCCTGATCTGTACGGGCTATGCCCGCGTCGATGGGGAAGACCGGCCCAATGCCGGCATGATGGGCATTTATGACGATGCCTTCATTCCGCAGTACCAGGAATTGACGCGGCGCGTCCACGCCTATGGATCGAAAATCATGATGCAGATCGCCTATGGCGGGACCAAGACGACCTTTGAACGGGAAGGGCGGACGATTTTTTCGCCGTCGGCCGTGCCGGAACGCAAGACCGGGACCGTCGGTGTCGCCATGAGCCCGGATGATATCCGGCACCTCATCGACGAATATGCCCAGGCAGCCAAGCGCGTCCGCGACAGCGGCTTCGATGCCGTTGAAATCCACGGCGGCCATTCGTATCTGCTCAACCAGTTCCTCAGTCCTTATTACAATCGGCGCAGCGACGCCTATGGCGGTTCGCCGGCCAATCGCTACCGCATCGTCGGCGATATCATCGCGGCCATTCGTCAGACAGCGGGGCCGCATTTTCCTATTTGGATCAAGATTACTTGTTCCGATTTCTTTGAAGGCGGCCTGACCTTTGAAGATTCGCTGGACATCTGCCAGCGCCTGCAGCAATCGGGCATCGACGTTATCGAAGTGAGCGGCAATATCCACGGCAAGGCCCAGCAGGAAATCGGCCTGAAATGGGATGGCCACGTCATCCGCGACGGCGGTTATTTCCTCGATTACGCTAAAGACATCGCCAATGCGGTCCGCGTCCCCGTCTACGTGACGGGTGGCTTCAAGGACCCGCGGCAAATGGAAACGGCCTTGAAGACGTCGAAACTGGCCGGTATCGGCCTGAGCCGGCCCTTATTATCGGAACCAGATTTGGTCCACCGTTGGAATCAGGGAAAGCTGCAGCCAGCCCGTTGTGTCCATTGTTCGAAATGCCGGACGCCGGAAGGCAACTACTGTACGGTCTTTGCTGCCCGGGATGCCAAGAAAGGAGCTAATAAATGAAATTCTTTATTGCTTCAGATATCCACGGATCGGCTTATTACTGCCGCCGTATGCTCGACGCCTGGAAGCGGGAAGGGGCTGACCGCCTGGTCCTGCTCGGCGATATCCTCTATCACGGGCCGCGCAATGACTTGCCTAAAGACTATGCCCCGAAGGAAGTCTTTGCCATGCTCAACGAAGTCAAAGATTCCATCTTCTGTGTCCGTGGAAATTGTGACGCCGATGTAGACCAAATGGTACTGGAATTCCCCATCATGGCCACCTATGCCATCCTGACCCAGGGCAGCCGCCTCGTCTATGCGACCCATGGCGACCGTTACAACCTGGAATCCCTGCCGCCCATGCAGCCTGGCGACATCCTGCTCCATGGCCATACCCATGTCCCGGTCTGGCAGCCCTTCGGCCAAGATAACTATTACTTGAATCCCGGCTCGACGTCTCTCCCCAAAGACAATAGCCCGCACAGCTATCTCCTCTGGGATGGGAATACCTTCACCTGGAAGGACCTGGACGGCCAGGCCTTTCACCAGCTCGTCTTATAGCATCCAGGGAAGGGATGGTTCCTATCTGCTTCATAACGGCGGAATAAGGCGGCCGTCTGCGTTTCTGAGGATACAGGAAAGGCGACGGTGCCAAAGCGGCGGACTGGCATGAGCCCCATGAGGGAATTGGTTAGGAAACACTCGTCGAAAGTCTCGATATCTTCCGGATACAAGGGCTTTTCGATGACATTATAACATTGACAGAGATAAGACCGGATGATGCCTGGCAGTAATCCGGCCTTTACGGGCGGCGTATAGAGCCGCCCGTTTTTTATAAAAAACAAGTTGCTGACAGCGCCTTCTGTTAATTGGCCCTGCATATTGCAGAAAATCGGTTCGTCAATACCTTCAGCCCGGGCCTGTCGTTTGGCTAACATCGAGTCGCCATAATTAAAGGTCTTGTGCCGCACTAAGGGCGACGTTTCATTGCGGCGGATTGACGACAAGGCGATGACATAACCAGGGCGGACGGTCATAGATGCATATGGATTGGCACGGGATGTAAAATTTATATTTTTATCGGAAGCAAGTATTTTCAATACCCAATCTCCCTTATCCATGCTATATACATACTCCCACAAACAACGTTCCCAATCAAAAGAAAGCTCAATCCCTAAATATTCCAAGGTATGCCGCAAACGCCTTTCGTGAGCCTCCAGCCAGACTGGCCGGCTTTGATAGATGGGAATGGTTTCAAAAGCTCCCAGACCGAATTGGTAGCCGTCATCAAAGATAAGATTCATAATTAAAAGTGTCTCCTTTCAAAGCACTGAGCAAGGCTTTGGCTTTTTGCCAGATTTCTTCGTATTCAAAAGCCTCGTCGGATTCTGCCGTAATGCCGCCGCCGACGCCGATGGTATATTGATCATCGTGGTGGACGGCCGTCCGTATGACGATGTTTAAGTCACAATTACCATCTAAGGATAGGTAGCCAATCGTCCCTGTATAAAGCTGGCGCCGGCTGAATTCTAATTCGTCGATGATTTCCATAGCCCGCTGTTTCGGCGCGCCTGTAATGGACCCACCTGGAAAGAGTGCCGTCAAGGCGTCGATGGCCGTCTTCCCTGGCCGTAGGGCCCCGGTTACGCCGGCGATTAAATGGAAAACCGTGGCATACGGCTCGATGGCAAACAGCGTCGGAACGGACACGCTGCCAGGACGGCAGATTTTGTGCAGGTCATTGCGCTCTAAATCGACAATCATCAGCAACTCACTCTGGTCCTTTTGCGATTGAGCCAGTTCCTGCCGCAGCTTTTCATCTTCTGTATACGTCTTGCCACGGCGCCGCGTGCCCTTGATGGGACGCGTTTCAATCTGGTCATCGCGCAGGCACAGCAGCCGTTCCATGGAAGCACTGATGATTTGATGGGATCCGTATTGTAAATAAGCGCCAAATGGTGACGGATTATCCCGGCGCAGACGGGAAAAGAAGGTGTACGGCGGGCAGTGGCTCTGGACATGAAACGTACTGGTGAAATTCGTTACGTAAACGTCGCCGGCGACGATATAATCCCTGAGCTTTTTCAAAGCCCTTTGATAGTTTTCACAAGTACTGTCGGGTTGGACGGTTATGGCATATTGTGTGTTTTCGCCAGTACGTGGAAAGGGCCTTTCCTGAAGGCGAGTCCGGATTTTTTCTTTCATCTGTGCCAAGAGAGCCTCGGCTGGCATTGTCTGCCCATTGGCGGCAAACCATACGGTATGGCTTTGCCGATGTTCGATGATGAAGAAATCGTAAAAGACCCAATTCATATCGGGCAGGGGAAAGGCAGGGGTGTGGCGGGACTTTATCCCATGGCGTGCCAGGCCGTAGTCATAGCTGACATAGCCAATGGCCCCAGCCGTCAAGGGCAGGTCTGTCGGATTGGCCTGGTAATGCTTTTTCAAATAGGCTTTGAGGTACGTTTCAGCCGTTCCTTCACGAGCTTTTCCATCAATCTTCAGCTGGCCTTGTTCTACGCTTACCCTATGGTAGGGCACGAGGCCGATGATGGAATAACGCCCCAAGTGGTTGGTCAGCGACGAATCGAGGAAAACGGCATCTCTTTCATCGGCAAAGAGGGCGAAGAGCTGGCTGGCCGTATAGGGAAAGGGGGAATGGCAGATGAGCGGCTCAGTCATGACAGTCACCTGCTTTCTCCAGGCTGGATTCGGCCAAGCGGCAAAACATTGTTATCAGTTCCCTGCCATATTCGGATAAGACGGCTTCGGGATGGAACTGCAACCCATAGAGCGGCAGGCTGCGATGAGATAAGGCCATGACTGCGCCGTCATCGCTGACAGCGTCTATAGCATAAGCGGCGGGCAGCGTTTCCGCTTGGACCACCAGCGAATGATAGCGCGTGACCTGGAAGGTTTCCGGCAGCCCCCGAAAGAGGCCCCGGCCACGATGGTGAATCGCCGTGACTTTCCCATGCATAGGGCGTTTCCCACGGGTGACGACAGCCCCGGCGGCATAAGCCAGAATCTGCATCCCCAGGCAGACGCCCAAGATGGGCAGGGTGTGGCAGAAAGCGCGGACGATGGAAAGAGAATGGACGGCGTCTTCCGGCCGTTTCGGTCCAGGTGAAATAATCAATCCCTGCGGTTTCAAGGTGGCAATCTCAGCCGGGCTTATCTGGTCACAGCGGTAAACCCTTACGTCGCGTCCCGTTTCAGCGACTAAATCGGCTAAATTGTGGGTAAAAGAATCATAATTGTCGATGAGCAGATACATACGCCCTCCTTTATACAATAAAAAAGGATAACGACGGCAGCCCGAAAACTGCACAGTCGTTATCCTTATAGGTCCGTAAACTGTGGACTGAATCAGTATAGCACATTTTTACAAATTGCGGTATACTAAGAAAAAAGAAATGAGGGGGATTCGTTATGCGAAATTTAGAAAAGAAACTGCGCGCCGCTATCGTACAGGCTGCGCCTGTATTTTTCGATAAACAGGCGACGTTGCAGAAGGTCGTCCATCAAATCGAAGAAGCCGGTCGGAATGGGGCACAGCTCATCGTCTTTCCGGAGTCGCTGGTCCCATGTTATCCCTATGGCCTGACTTTCGGCTTTACTGTCGGCAGCCGGTCGGATGCTGAACGGGCAGACTGGAAACGCTATTACGACCAGGCCGTCGTCGTCCGCCAAGACCTGCAGGATGTAGCCGCTGCGGCTCAGGCCGCTGGGGCTTATGTCAGCCTGGGCATTACCGAACGGGACGAGACGACGTATTCCCTGTATTGCAGCAACGTCATCTTTGCGCCGGACGGCACACTGGCCGCCCATCACCGGAAAATCAAGCCGACTGGGTCAGAACGCTATATCTGGGCCGATTCCCATGACCCGTCGACATATTTCCCCATCGTCCAGACACCGTGGGGGCCCATGGGTTCCCTCATCTGCTGGGAAAACTACATGCCCCTGGCCCGGACGGCCCTCTACCAGAAGGGCGTCAGCCTCTATCTGGCACCGAATACGAACGATAACCCAGAATGGCAGGATACGGTCAAACACATCGCCATCGAAGGGCGCTGCTACGTCTTCAACGTCGACCAGTATTTCACCAAGGACATGTACCCCGCCGATTTGGTTGAAAGCGCAGCGGTTGCCAAATTGAATGACACAGCCTGCCGTGGCGGCAGCTGCATCATCGACCCGTGCGGCCATTACGTCACAGAACCCGTGTGGGACCAGGAAGCCATAATCTACGCCGACTTGGATATGGATCAAGTGGTCCTGCGTCACATGGAATTCGATGCCGCCGGCCACTACACCCGGCCAGACATCTTGGAACTCATCGTGCATGAGTAGGGATGGTGTCGCGTGAAGGTTTCTGCCATCATGCGAGGCCACGTTCTCTTTTTACTGACCACTTAAAAAAGCTTGTCGCACATGCGACAAGCTTTTTTTCACCGCCGCAACATGCGGTATTTGAATTTGATTCGTTTCAGGCCCGTGGCTTTCCAGAAGTTGCGGGCCATTTTTTCAGAAATGATGTAAAACGCTGGGATGAGAAGCAACCCGCAGAGGGTAGCGAAGGTCATGCCGCCGACGACGGCGACGCCCATGCCGCAGCGGGCTCCGGCACCGGCACCGCTGGCAAAGGCCAGGGGCAGGCAGCCGATGATGGCCGTAAAGGCCGTCATGAGGATTGGCCGCAGGCGCAGCTTGGATGCGATGACGACGGCTTCCATCGGGTCGATGCCCTTGTCGACGCGCTCTTTGGCGAACTCGACGATGAGGATGGCGTTCTTAGCTGCCAAGCCGATGATCATGATGACGCCGATTTGCATGTAGACACTGTTCAAGAAGCCGCTCGTGTTGGCATTGAACAAAGTTGCCAGCTGGCGGATGATGTATTCTGAGCCGACGGCTCCAAAGATACCCGTCGGTACGGTGAATAAGACGGCGAACGGCATGGACCAGCTTTCATAGAGGGCCGCCAGGCAGAGAAAGGCAAAGACCAGAGCCATAATCAGAATTTTTGTCGTTGAACTGGACGAGGTGCTTTCTTCGCGGCTCTGGCCGGACCATTCAATGGTCATCCCCGTCGGCATGACGCTCTTGGCCGCTTCTTCGGCCGCTGCCATGGCTTCGCCAGAGCTGTAGCCGCTGGCAGCACTTCCTTGAATGGTGACACTGCGGACGCCATTAAACCGGGTGATTGACGACGGCCCGGTGGTCATCGAACTGGTCAGCAATGTGTCGAGGGGAACCATTTTCCCTGACGACGATTTGACAGAAATGAACTTCAAGCTGTCGGCCTGAGAACGGTACGACGTGTCGGCCTGGACGATGACCTTGTACGACCGGCCGAACTGGGTGAAGTCATTGACCGACGAACCGCCGAAGTTGGTCTGGAGCGCTGTGAAAACGTCAGACAGTTCAATGCCCAGGTTCTTGATCTTTTCGCGGTCTACCGTATAAGCTACGCTCGGCGTATTGGTGGCGTAACTCGTGCGGACACCGGATAATTCCGGCCGCTGGGAGCAGGCAGCGACTACCTGGTTGGCTGCGTTGCCCAGTTCCGTATCGGACAAGCCCGTATTATCCATGAGTTGCATCGTCCAGCCGCCTTCCTGGCCCATGCCGGGCAGGGACGACGGATTAAAAGCCGCTACGCGGGCTTCGGGATGGTTGGGAACGACAGTCTTATTGAATTTGGCAATAATCGATTCGGCGCTGAGGTCGTTCGATTGACGGTCATCCCAATTTTCTAGCGCGACATAGAGATTGCCCGTATTCGACGTAGAACCGCCAGCGTGGGTCATGACATCTTTGACGCCGGGAATCTGCCGCGTCTCTTCCGCTGCCGCGTCGACGGTCTTGATGGTCTGATTCAAGGAAGTCCCTTCAGGCATGGTGATGCTGGCCATGAACACGCCTTGGTCTTCATCGGGGACAAACGTCGAAGGCAGGACCTGGTAGCAGATGCCCATGAGGCCCGTAACCAAGATGAGGAAGACCGCCGCATATTTCAGATGATGGATCATCCAGCCGACTTTGCCGGTGTAACGGTCCTTGAAATGGTCAAAAGCCCCGTTGAATCCGCGGAAGAAGGCGCCTAACGGCCCGCCTTGGATGGCCTTGTCGCCGGGCTTCAGAAGGACACCGCATAAGGCTGGCGTCAAGGTCAGGGCGACGAAAGCCGAAATGACGACGGAAATAGTGATGGTCACGGCGAACTGCTTGTACAGGACGCCAGTGACACCGCCGATGAAAGCGACGGGAATGAAAATCGAAGCCAAGACGGCTGTCGTAGCGATGATGGGGCCTTGGACTTCTTTCATGGCTGCTTCCGTCGCATCCTTAGCAGACAGTTTATCTTTCGACATATGCTCTTCAACGTTTTCAATGACGACAATAGCGTCGTCGACGACCAGGCCGATGGCCAAGACCATGGCGAACAGGGTCAGCGTATTGATGGTGAAATCGAGGATTTTGAAAGAAGCAAAAGTACCGACGATAGAAACGGGAACGGCCAGGACTGGGATAAGCGTCGTCCGCCATTTCTGCAGAAAGACGAAGACGACGAGGATGACCAGGAGCAGCGATTCGACGAAGGTATCTTTGACTTCGTTAATCGAAGCGTTGATGAAATTCGTATTGTCCATGACGATGGTATAATCCAGGTCAGGCGGGAATGTTTCCTTAGCCTGGTCCAGGACCTTCTTGACTTCCGTAATCGTATCTAAGGCATTGGCGTCACTGGAAAGCTGGATACCGAAGCCGATACCGGTCTTTCCGTTGATCTTGGAGTTGCTGCTTTCGTTCTGCGTTCCCGTCTGGATGTTGGCTACATCCTTGAGGTAGACGAATTGGCCGTTTGAAGCCGATTTCAAGATAATATTGCCGAATTGTTCCGGCGTCGTCAATTGGCCTTCGACTTTAGCGCTGTATTGCTTTTCCTGTGTGGCCGGAGCCGGCAGGCTGCCAATGGTCCCGGCCGGAGCCGACATATTCTGTTCTTTGATGGCCGAGACGACGTCCGATACAGTCAGGCCGCGTTCAGCCAGTTTTTCCGGATTGAGCCAGACGCGCATGGCATAGCTGGAACCGAAGGTATTGACGTTGCCGACGCCGTCGATGCGCTGGATTTTATCGAGCAAGTAAATATCGGCGTAATTCTTGAGGAAAGCCTGGTTATACGTTCCGTTCGGCGAATAGAGGTTGGCCATGAGGACCATGTCGCCTGACGACCTGCGAACGGTCAGCCCCTGGGTCTGTACGTCGCTGGGCAGGCTGTTCTTGGCCAGATTGGCGTCGTTCTGGACGTTGATGGCATCTGTATTGCCGTCACTGTCCAAGCTGAAAACGACAGACAGGCTATACGAGCCGTCGTTGCTCGACGTCGAGGACATATAAGACATATCGTCGACGCCTTTGAGCTGGTCTTCGATGACTTGGGCGACAGTCTGATTGACGATTGTCGCATTAGCGCCGGTGTACGTCGTACTCAGATTGACTGTCGGCGGCGAAATCTGCGGATACTGGGCAATCGGCAAGGAGAGGAGGGATAAGGCCCCCAAGATGACGATAATAATGGAAATGACGATGGCGAAAATTGGCCGCCGGATAAAGAAACTAGACATGAAGCGCCTCCTTATTTAGCCGTAAGCGATACCGATGAGGTAGAAGAAGCATCATTGGCGGTCAAGGACAGACCTAATTCGTCAGCTGTCGTCATAGAGACGTCCAGATCTTGGCCTTCCTTCAAATTGCTCAAGCCTTCAACGACGACGACATCATCCTTGTCGAGGACCGCTCTTGACGATATAGTAGCTGCCGACCTGGTCGCCTAAGGTGACGACGCGGGCGACCGATTTATTATCGGAACCAACGACGATGACGAAAGACTGGTCCAGAACTTGTTGTACCGCACGCTGAGGGACAAGGATGGCATCCTTCAAAGGCTGGCCTTCCATAGTGACGCGGGCGAACATCCCCGGCAGGAGAACGCCATCGGCATTATTGAAGAGGGCCTTGACCGTAATCGTACCGGTGCTGTCCGACACTTCCCGGTCGAACTGGTACGATGTCGACGTCTCATCGTATTTCTTACCGTTGCTCAAGGTCAGGGATGCCGTCGGCGGCGTATGGTCTTCCGGCTCATTGGCATCCTGGGCATTGGCCATGCGGAAGTTCAGGAATTCATTTTCACTGATGGAGAACTGGACGTAAATAGGGTTGATGGAACCGACCGATACCAGGGCCGTGTTGCCTGCTGTGACATAGGTACCGCTGGGGACATCGTCAACAGAGAGTTTGCCGGAAATGGGCGCTCTGATGATGGTGTCGTCTAAGTTTTCCTGGGCCTTCTGCAAGAGTGCATTGGCATCGTCGTAACTCGACCGATTGCTGTCTACCGTCGCCTGCTGGTTGGTCAATGTCTGTTCGGCTACGGCGCCGGAGGCTGCCAGCTGCTGATAGCGGTTCAAGTCGACGAGGGAGTTATTGAGCGTCGTCCGGGCCTTGTCGACATTCGATTTAGCCGAGAGGACTTCCGATTCATACTGGCGGTCGTCGATTTTATACAAGGGCTGGCCCTTTTCGACGGGGGCGCCAGACGTGAAGTATTTCTCCACGATTTCCCCGGAAACGCGAGGCTTGATCGTGACGGCGTTAGTCGATTTGATCTGTCCTGAATAGTCGTGGCTCACAGCCGTATCCTGCTGGAGGACTTTCATGGCCTTGACCGACACGGCGGCGCTCTTAGTCTGTGTCCTACTTCCGCATCCTGCCGTAATCAGAGACAGGGTCAGCAGCCCGGCCATCACCGTAGTGAGAAATGTTCCTTTTCCATAACGTAGCATATGCATGATTCCTTTCTCTACAACATGTTTTAAACTATGCTATAAGTGTATCATGGAAAAGAAAAAGGTGACATGCCTAAAACTTAAAAGTTAGGTGTCACCTTTTTATGGATAAATAGAGCTTTATTTACTATATATATATAATATATCACAATCTACTGTCAGGCAATCTTATTGCCGTTGGCTACGAGCTTAAAGTGCAGGCCTAGGACTTCGGCAGCCCGCTTGCACATGAGCATGCGCTGGGAAAAGATTTCAAAATAATCAATCATAGAACAAATCGATTCATCGAGCTCGATGTTCAAAGTAATGACTTTCTTGTGCGTATCGACGTGGAGCTTTGAAGACAAGGCTGCATAATTGACGCGGTCGTGCTTGTCGAAGGTTTCCGGTACTTTGTTGCGCACACGGCTGCGGCGGACATCACTCTTTAGACATTCAACTCTTTCGCATGGGCAATATTTTCATAAGTCAGTTTCTTCACTCTCTATCATTCCTTTTCTATGCTAGTTTTTTCAGTATAGCAAAGGAATGTATGAAATGCGTAAATACTGGATAAAAAAATGGTGCAGGATTTTACTGTTTTGTATCGAATTAATAAATAGAGCGGTTCGCAGTGAGTCAAGAGAGTACGGAATAGGAGATGACCGGAATGGATGAATATGAAAAGCTTAAAGAACTCTACGAGCATATGATGGTTGTCCGTAAAGACAGCCGGCAGCATATTCAGGAGTTATGTGTAGCCTTGGATAATGGATTGTGGTTTCCGGAACGTCAGCAGCAAGCTGTCCGGGACGATTTGCAAGCACTGAGCCAGGCCCAGGATGCGCTATGTCAGGCCCTGGCACAGGTCCAGATTGCGACGGCCGATAAAGCCGATGAATTAGGGGAACGAATCGAAGCTTGGCATCGGGAACAGGAAAACCGCGAGGCCATGAAAGCCATGGTACATCAATTGGAAGGCATATTCGACGTGGTCTATGTGGGAACTGATGAGTCCATAGCCAGCCAGTTCCGCCAGATGCAGGGCGATGTCAAGGCCTTGTTGGGCCTGTCCCTGACCTTCGACGAACTATCGGCACGGGCAGAACAATATATCCGCTTCCTGGAAGCCGTCCACTTCGACGGACCCCTCTTGGACCGGGACCTGGCCGATTCCCTGCGCAGCCAGTTCGGCGGCGATATCAGCCTGGCCTGCATCTATCATGATTTCCGCTTGACAGAAGGGCAGTCGACTGCGGCTCCCGAGGAACCTACGGCAAAAGTACCGCCTACACCGGCTTTCACTCCGGCCCCGGAACCAACACCCGTACCGGCCCTGGAAAAGGCGACTTCAGCGCCGGCTATGCCTGATGGCATGACTTTGGTTCAACAGAAGCCCTTGCGTGCTAAATTGAAAGGGGCTAAATCCTTTACCCATGACATCCAGCAGTTCGCTGAACAGACCGAAGGGATGGCTATCTTCTGGCTCATGGCCCTCTGTTTCCATGATTTTGTCGGGGAAGGGGAAGAAGCCCGGCTGTCGAGGGGCTTGCAGGAACAACAGAAAAGAATGGGCGCCGATACGTTTGAAAACAGTCTCCAAGCCATCCGCAGCCGCTTCCTGGACTGGGGCCTGGCCGCCAAATATCAGTGGGGAACGCAGCCCTTTTACCGGCTCACGCCAGAGACGTATGACGTCTTGAAGCGTGACAAAGTGCGCAAATATTTCAATATCCCTTATTTTACGAGAATGACGGACTGGACCTGCTTCAGCCGCTTATATGAAATGGAGCGCTTCGTCCTTCAGGTATTGGATCACAGTCCCTATGAAATAGCCTTTTTCAGGGCTCAGCGCCAAGCCTTTTTTGGCTATGTGATTTTTGGGAAGTCCATGGTGGTCGATGATGGAACCTTCCTGCCGGCATACCTCCTCATCAGGCCACCCTTTTCGGAAGCCGAGCTGGAAGCCGATCAGAAAGACTTCCAGTACCTGGCGAAATCGACGGCTGTCAAGCTGCTTCTGACCGATTCCCGGGAATACGCCAAGCCCTGGATGACCCGCTTCGGGACCGAAGATATCTATGTGGCCTTGACCCATCCCGATGAAAAGGGGGATTTTCTCTTTTCGTCAAAAGGCGAAGTCCTGACGGCCGATGACCTCTTTGCCGTAGCTGTGAAGAAAGCCGAAGTGGATATCCCCGATTGCCTGGATATCCGGGAAAAGACGCAGAAAATGCTGTTCCTCAATGAACATGTCGCGGAAGTCCCGAACCTGGATGGGCCAGATGAATCCGATGCACCTGGGGTACCAGAAGAACCGGAAGAACCGGAAAAAACGGAAGAAGCCCAGCCAGAATCGGTACCGTCAGAAGAAGCGGTGCCTGACTCGACGGCTGATGCAGTCACGGATAGGGCCGACGCTTTGCAGTCCTTCTGCCAGCTGCTCCAGAAAGGCCATCGGGCCGAAGGCAGTTTCTGGCTCCATGCCCTGGCCAGCACGGCTGGTCCTGACGAAGAAGCTTGGGACGCTTTGTCTGATGAAATCGCCTATATCCTCGACGATCCGCTGTATGACTCGGCTGCCCATTCCGACGGCTTCGATTTCTGGGATTCCATGATTTCCCTGCCGGCCATCGAAATGGGCCAGTCCCGGGATGTCCTGAATGCTGCCGCCATGGTCCGCGCCTTTTTTGCTCCGGCTGAACCGAAAGGCTACTTACTGAGCAAGACGTGGAGCCGCATCAATGAAGAACCGAACGAAGCCTTTACAGCTATTCCGGTGTTGAAACAATTTGTATCCTTATGCAAGAACTTTGCCGATACCCAAGGTATGTCCTTGGCCTATGGTCTGCAGCAGCACGCATCGGACCGCCAGCCTGTCGATCTCGATGGGGCCCGTCAGGCCGTAGCCGAACAGTACCAGGCCCTGTGCATGGATGAACGGAAGCCGTCGCCCCATCCCCGGCTGCGGGGCCTTCGCGCTCAGTTATACGGCGGCCATGGGCAGGTCATCCCGTATTTCAAAGACGTCGATGCCTTCGACCTTACGGAACTCAGCGATTTTTGTAATACCTTCCTTAATGCGCCCTTGACAGCGGATACGCCAGTAAATCGGATTGAAGACCGTCTGGTCAATGAAAATAAAGTAAAAGAATATTTGGACGGCGTTTGGTTCAGTATTCCCGTGGGCGAACGAAAGAACGAACGCTTCCTGGGAAAAGATGCGACGCAGCAAATCAAATTGATCAAGAAATCCGTGCTCATCCTTTGCCGCTATATCCTGGCCAAACAGGCGGCACAGCATGAGCAGAACCAGCATGGCCTTTCACCGGACGTCTTGGCGCAGCAGCGGCAAAAAGGGCTGGACCTGTTACAGCAGGCCCAAGCGGAGCTGGCCGGACAGACCGTAGATACCGTGATGGATGAGCTGGCGAAAGCCGTGCTTCAGGCCTTATTGGACGACTTGACCCGGCAGTTCCAGGGCTGTTCCAGCGGCGAACCTTACTATGCCCCTTTACTAAAAGCCAACGCCTTTGAACTGGATTCGGATTATCTGCCCGACTTGACGCCAGACTACGACGGGGAATACCCGCTCGTCCCGCGCTTGCAGCGGTATATCCAGGCACGCTTGTCCCAAACGGCGGACCTTTCCTGGCAGGAAGCATATCATCAGGCCGTCCGTTGTTACAATCTGGGATTGGCCAAAGAAATCGCCGGCCTGGACGATACAGTGAAACGCATCGGCAAATGGGACCTGGTCTTGCAGAATGGGATACAGTACGCCGGAGACGATACGGAAAGTTACCGGAGCGACGTCGAATTAGCCGCTAATTATGGCAAGATCATCGGTAAGGAACGGATGGAACATTATTTTTCCGTAGCCGATACCGCCCGGAGCCACTTCAAAAAGACCCAGAACTTTGCCCTGTACAAGGACTTGCTCCAGAGCTGCCTGAAACACATCGATGAAGAAGCGGAACCGCGCCGTCAGAGCGTGCAGCGCGAATTGGACCAGTTCCGCTCCCAAATCCAGGAGGAAGACTTGTCCTGGCTGGACCCAATCCAGGCCTGGCTCGACCATGGCAACCTGACCATCGTCGAAGACTACCTGCACCGCTGTGCTCACAAGAGCCCTCGTGAAATGAAGCTCATCCTGAATTATCAAGGTGATTTCGGCCTGAAAACGTTCACGCAATTCCTGGAACAGTACCAGGCTGAATTCGATTTGTGCAACAAGAATAAAAAATTATCTCTAAAGAATATTTATGACCAGAAACCGGGAATCCGCAATAAACGGGTCCATGACCGCCTAAACCGCAAGGAAAAGGACGGCCTCGACTTCGTCGAAGCCTGGTCGGCTGAATCCAGCGCCCCCGGCAAATCGATGAAGCCCTTGTTAGAGGGCCTGGGATATGGGAACATCGCTGATATCCAGGTCAGCCGGGCCGAAAAGAATTGTACCTGTTACAGTGTGAAGTTCGAAAAGAATCCGCCCCGGTTCCACCATCCCTTTGCCGTCTTTGGCAGCGGCGCCTACTACAATGGGCTGAATGTCGTCCTCTTCCGGGGCAGCCACACGCCGCAGAGCATCGTCAATGAAATATCCCAGCTCAGTGTAGCCAAAGAAAAGGGGACCCTCTTTTTCCTCGACTCCGCCCTGACCCTTTCGGATCGGCGCGAATTGGCCAGACTCATGAAGACCAACCTGGATATGCAGAACGTCTTGGTCCTGGACCGGGTCCTGGCCCTGTACCTGACGCATTTTGAAAAGAACGACCGCAACGATAAGCTGCTGGCCCTGGCATTGCCCTTTGCCTATGTCCAGCCCTTCATCAGTGAAGCCCGGATTCCGCCGGAAATGTTCATTGGCCGGTCGGCTGAATTGGCAGCCATCCAGGACATGGCCGGCCCGGTCTTCGTCTATGGCGGCCGGCAGCTGGGCAAGAGTGCCCTCTTGCGGCAGACCCGCTACCTGGTCCACCATCCGGAACAGGGGAACTATGCCATTTACCTCGACATCAAGAACAAAGATGGCGACGCTGTCTTAGGCGATACGTGCGACGAACTCCGGCGGGCAGGCATCCTGAACAAACATGTCCGGACGTGGGATGAACTGGGGCGGAGCTTGAAAGACCTGTGGTCACAAGGAAAGAAAAACATCGACAAGCTCATGATCCTCTATGACGAATCGGACCATTTCCTCGTCGATGCGGCGGCTCAGCAGAACCGTCCTATTGAAGTGCTAAAGGACATCCGCGACTACGTGCCGGGCCATTTCAAATTCATCTTTGCCGGCCTGCACAACGTCATCCGCTTCGACCGGAGACAGTTAGGCGATAATACCGTCTTCGCCCAGCTGGACCACCTGGTCGTCAAGCCCTTCGGCTACCTGGAAGCGAACGAACTCCTCTTAAAACCGCTCAGCTACCTGGGTTTTGAAATCCGCAACCAGGATATCATCAGCACTATCCTGGCCCAGACCAATTACTTCCCGGGACTGATTCAGTATTACGGTAAGAACCTCGTCGAAAGTATCCGCAGCCAATACAAGAACCAGCTCTTCACGGACTGCAATACGCCGCCTTATCCATTGGATGAAAGCTACTTGAAAGACTTGCTGAAGGACGAAAAATTCCGGCAGAAAATCGATGACCTGTTCATGATTACCCTGGAACTGGATGCGGACAATTACTATGCCATCATCGCCCTCGTCGTCGCCTATCAGTACCAGTATGAACAGCAGCGGGTCGTGCCGGTCACCCTCGACACCATCCGGGATGTGTGCGCCGCTTACGAAGTCCATAAAATCGCCGACATGCGGGATGAACAGCTCCAGGCCCTGATTGATGAAATGACCGATTTGAACATCCTCCATCAGGAAGAAGGCGGGAAGGGCTATGTCTTCAACCGCTACAACTTCTACATGATGATGGGCGATTGGGACGATATCGAAAGGAAGCTGAGAGAATATGGAAACGCGTGAATGGAATGAAGGAGCCGGCGATATCTGGTGGCGTGAAGTCGCCGGACCTCATAAATATGTCAAGGAAATCGCCAGGGACATCCTGGACCAGCAGTGCCTGGCCATGGATGCCGACTTAGATGATGACGTGTTCACGGAAGCCCTGAAAGACCGCATTTCCAGCTATGACTGTGACTGCCATTACGTGCGCATCGCTGCCGATGATTTTGACGATGTCAATGCCTTTACAGCCTTCATCGCCCAGCAATATGCACCCCAGTTCCGCTTCGACCCCTTAGATGAATCGCCGCTGACCAGCCTGATCCGTCAGTCCGGGCTGCAGCATTACGTCTTTTTTGTCGATTCCGCTTCCGGTGACTGTCCCTGGCTGGCCCAGGCCGCCGCTGCCGTAGGCCGCTTGGCCGGCCAGGAGGGGAGTGCCTGGGTCTTCCGGGCCCCTTCTCCGGTCCTGGCAGCCTGGGACAAGATGGCCGGTGTACACCTCCTGGACCGCAAGCACTACCTCTATCATTATGATATCCAGTATTTCGCCATGACCTGTCTGCGCGATACAGAACTCAACCTGCGTCAGCAGTACTATGCCGCCGACATCATCGCCAAAATCGCCGGCATGGATGGCCGCCTCTGCCTGGCCCTGGCCCGGCAGGACCTGTACTTCCACCCGGAAACAGTCATACAGGAACAAAAGCTATCGGTCGACCTGGTGCCAATCCTCCTGGAAACACAGATGCAGCACGTCCTGCCCATCCTCGAAGACATCCGCCGTTACCTGGTCCGGAAATACGAAACGATGATACAGCAGATACTGCCCCAGCAGGACGAATACGGAAAAGAACTGAACCGGCCTACGGACCTGGAACTCCGCCACCTGCAGCACTACCTGCGGGGGCAGGGCCTCTTCTTCCAAGAAAAAGACGACGAATGGTTCCAATGCGCCTATCAGGCACGGAACGACATTTCCCACCTGAACGTGCTGCCGACAGACCAGCTGGATAAGTTATTTTACATTCAGCAAAAAATCCATTGAAAACGTTCGTTCAAGTATAAAAAAGCCGCCAGCTCATGTTAAATCCCCTTAAGACTAACACGCGCTGGCGACCCTTTCTTGAAGTCTGTCTAAAAACATGATGAACTTATTCTCATGAGATAGTTCGATGTATTCGGTTTTCCTCGCGAAAGCGGGGTGATCGGCATGAGTATATACGAAGCATTATCCTTGATGATAGCTTTTGCTACGCTTATTGTGCTGGTTATTTCAGCTAGTAAGAAATAATTTATGAACTGAAAAAAACCGCATACCTTTGCGGTACACGGCCTTCTTCAATTACAACATTCAGAGGAGAGCCGATGTTCCGCCATCGGACTATCTCTGTTTTTATTTTACCATATCGGCCAAATAAAGCAATTAGAAACTATGTTCGATGATGGGGCGAATGCCTCGCCGAACATAGTTTCTTTTTTTGCCGGATTTTTACATAATTTCCGTAAATGCCTTTATAAGGAGAATTTAACTATTCCGTGAGTTATTGCATGGAGTGACTGTTTAAATTTCCTTAAATCGGCGAATTTTGCAGGAACATTTGTTGCATCTTGTCTTTTCTCATAGTACAATAGTAAACAAAGGAGGTGCCGCATATGTATTTACGAAAACGAGGCAAGAAATGGTATTATACGATTGAAGTCCCGACGGAAGATGGTCAGGGCAGGCTGCGGGAAGAACGCGTCGGCGGTACTTCGTATGCACAGGCCGCTAAAGCTTATCGGCAGGCCATGAAGGCTCTCGATGAAGCAGCGGTTTCGGAAAAGCCAGTCATAAAGATGATGGATTTTTTATTGGAATGGCTGGAAAAAGATGTGCGTATCAATTTAGGGCCCAATACGTACGATTCCTATGCGGGAATCATTAAATGGCATATTGGTGCCCGTTTCGGGAATGAAGCTTTGGATGCGCTGACGACGGCGGAAATCCAGGACTGGATCAACAGCTTAAAGCAGGATGGTTATTCCCGCTCGACGGTCAAGTCGATTTTCACGGTCTTCAATGATGCCATGCGCTGGGCCGTTTCCAACCGCCAGTACATCGAAACGAATCCCATGGCCAATGTCAAGATGCCGAAATTTGACGTTCCCCGGAAAAAGCCGGTCATCTTTTCGCATCAGCAGATACAGATTATTTTCCACGCCTTTCCGCTGGGGCATAAATATTACGCTCCCTGCATGATTGCCTATTGTACAGGCCTTCGTGTCGGGGAATGTCTGGCCTTGCAATGGTCTCATATCGACATGGAAAACCGAACGATTTCCGTCGATAGTACCTTATATGATAAAAAAGGCATCCCTGTCTGCAAGGCGACGCCCAAGACCAAGTCATCGGTCCGGACGATTCCCTTTAATGAAACTTTATACAAAGCCCTGGTCCGACATAAGGCCCAGCAGGCCAAGAACCACCGTCTCTACGGTGACGATTACGTCGAAAGCGATTTTGTCTGTACCCGCGAAGACGGCCGTCCGATGAACAGCAATGATATGCGCTATTTCAATATGTGGTGCAAAAAGGAATTTGGTGGCGGCAGTTTCCATTCTTTCCGCCATACCCATGCTACGATGATGTTGGAAAATAATATCGAGCTCGACTACGTGTCCAAACGACTAGGTCATTCTTCGATTGCGACGACGGCTAATATTTACGATACTATTACAGATAAGCGCAATCGGGAAGCCATGAAGAAACTCGATTCGATTTTGTAAAATCATGGCGGCAAACGCGGCGGCAAGATATAGAAGTTTTAGCTTAAAACCTAGATTTTCCGATAATTAATACTTATCGGAATAATATGCCCCCAAACGCAAAAATAATCAGAGAAAGAAGTACCTAAACACCATGTCTCCTCAAATCACTACCTACAGTGGAAAACATTTCGACATTACCCATCCCAATCCCGAGGCTATCTGTATCGAAGACATTGCCCACGCCCTGTCGCTCATCTGTCGGGGCAATGGCCATGTGACGACTTTTTATTCCGTTGGCCAGCATTGCCTGCAATGTGCCAAGGAGGCCCGGGCCAGGAATTTGCCATCTCATCTGGTCCTGGCAGCTCTATTGCACGATGCGACGGAATGTTATCTGTCTGACGTACCACGGCCGATGAAGCAGCTCATGCCGATTTACCGTCAGACGGAAGCCAGGCTGCTCGACGTCATTTACGAGAAATTCCTGGGCCAGCCTTTGACAGCAGAAGAAACGCGTCTCCTCAAAGACATTGACAATGCGTTCCTCTGGTATGATCTGACCTATCTCTTGCAGGACAAGCCGGACAGTGCGCAGCCACAGGTGCATTGCCTTCCCGATTATGAACCACGGCCTTTTGCCGACGTCGAAGCTGAATATTTGCAGTGCTATCGAAAGTGTCAGGAGGGGAAATCATGGATATAGCCATTGTGACCGGTGCCTCTTCCGGGTTGGGAAGAGAATACGTGAAATTATTGGATGACGAAGGCTTAGATGAAATCTGGCTCGTCGCCCGGCGCCGTCCGCAGCTGGAAGACCTGGCCGGGGCCTTGAAGACGAAAAGCCGCCTCTATCCGCTGGACCTGACCGAGAACGGTTCCTTTCGGATTTTACAGCAAGCCTTAACCGATAGTGGGGCTATCGTCCGCTATTTGATCCATGCAGCGGGCTTCGGCAAGATGGGTTCCGTCATGACGATTCCGTCAGGCGTTCAGGAAAAGATGGTCGACCTCAATGACCGGGCCGCAATCAGCCTGGTCCAGTTAGTCCTGCCATACTGCAAGGCCGGCAGCCACCTCGTCCAGATTTGTTCGTGTGCCGCTTTCCTGCCTATTCCGGAACTGGCCGTCTATTCGGCGACCAAGGCCTTTCTCCTGCGCTACAGCCGGGCACTGGCCGCTGAACTGGCCCCACATGGCATCCTCGTTTCGGCGGTCTGTCCGTATTGGGTCAGAGATACAGAATTCATCAAGACTGCCAGTACGACGGACCAAAAGCATCAGTTCCGCCATTACCTGCTGGCCGGCACCAAGGAAAGCATTGCCCGCCGCTCTTTTAAGGGCATCAAAAAAGGCGGCACCGTGATTACCCCCGATGCCGCCTCGACGCTGCTGCGCTTTGTCTCTGCCTGGATTCCCCAGGATATCTTATTGTACTGCAGCCGAATTTTTCGCTAAAGCCAGTTAGCCTCGATTTCTTTTTGCAAATCCTCGAACATGGCAATGTATTTTTCCCGACTGTCTTTAATGCTGTAATTCTGCAGAGCCCGACAAAAATTTTCATACTTTTTTCATAGAAAGGATGATGTAAATGAATATTCAGATTTTTGGCACGAACAAATCCTTCGACACGAAGAAAGCCGTCCGCTATTTTAAGGAACGGAAGATCCCCGTCCAGTTCTTCGACTTAAAAGAAAAGGGCCTGAGCAAAGGCGAATTCCGCAAGGTAGCACAAGCTGTGGGCGGAATCGACGCATTGCTCGACCCAAAATGTAAGGATAAGGATACACTGGCCCTCATCCAATACCTGGCAGAGGACCAGAAAGAAGCCAAAATCTTAGAGAACCAGCAGGTCCTGAAGACGCCCATCGTGCGCAACGGCGCCAAGGCGACCGTCGGCTACGTGCCGGACGTCTGGAAGGCCTGGGAATAACTTATAAACCGATGGCTTTCAAGGCCTGATCGAGGTCGCCGATGATGTCGTCCGGATCTTCCAGGCCGATACTGAAGCGGATGAAGCCCTTGCGGAATTTTTCCGGATAGAGATTGATGCGTTCATCGTAGCTCGGCTGCGGGAAGATAAGGCTTTCGTCGTGGCCCAGGGAAACGGCGAAGGTGACGACCTTGAGGGCTGCGCAGAAGCGTTCGACGGCCTTGTCGTCGGCAGCGATGCCGAAGGAGATGACGCCGCCGAAACCGTGCTTCATCTGTTTTTTAGCCAGTTCGTGACCGGGGTTGCTGGGCAGGCCCGGGTAGGAGACGAAGGTGACATTCTGGCGCTGTTCCAGCCATTCTGCGATTTTCTGGGTCGACGCATTGATGCGTTCCATGCGTAGCGGGAAGGTGACGGCGCCGCGGAAAATCTGCCAGGCATTGAAGGGGCTGATGACAGAGCCGACATTGACCTGCGCTTCATAGCGGATCCGGTCCATCGTTTCCAAATCGTTGGAAATGATCGCCCCGCCCTGGGCATCGCCGTGGCCGTTGATGTATTTCGTCAGCGATTCGACGACGAAATCAGCCCCCAAATCGAGGGGATGCTGGTTGAGCGGCGAGGCAAAGGTATTGTCGACGGAGAGGATGGCCCCGTTTTCATGGGCAATCTTGGCGATGGCCGCAATATCCGAGATGCCGTCGGTCGGATTGTCCGGCGTTTCAACATGGACCAGACGCGTCCCCGGTGTAATCGCCTTTTTCACGGCGTCGAGATCGGTCATATCGACCATGACCGTTTCGACGCCGAATTTATTATTGAATAATTCATGGAAGAGACGGTAGACAGCCATGTAGCTGACCTTCGGATAAACGACGCGGTCGCCCGTCTTGAGGAGCGTCCAAAAAAGGGCGTGCAGGGCGGCGACACCGCTGGCCAGGACGATAGCGTCATCGGCATTGTGCAGTGCGGCGACCTTTTCTTCCAGCCAGTGCTGGTTCGGATTGCCGTTGCGGGCGTACATCAAAAGATCCGTCGATGAATAGTTGACTTTCGAGAGATCGTCCGGCAGCTTATAGCTGTTGGCCATGTGCAGCGGCCGGCGTACGGCCCCTGTTTCCGCATCATAGCCGACGCCCGTATGGACGGCCTGCGTCGAAATGTCATACCCCTTGAACTTGTTCTCTTTCTTTGCCATAAAAAATTCCCCCTAAGCAAAAGTAAATTAAAAACGTACAAGTATGTCATATTTCGGGAATACTTTTTTTGTTGTTTTCGGCAAATGTTGCCTATTGGGCGATTGCATGTGTAGCTTGGTTGGTTTTTACGAAGCTGGCAGAACCCTGTTAAACTCTTAATTGATTTAAGAGCGGGTCACCTCCCCAGCATCAACCTTTTTAAACCAACGGTACCACAAGTTCGCTATTACGTACATCATATCATTTATAATATTTCTTGTCGAATGGCATTAAATTTTAATAAAATAACTAATGAATTTTATTTTCTTATCTAGTATCTTATATCATATTATAACGGATAATTGAGAAAAAGCAAAAGAAAGACCAAAATGGAATTGTTTTGACTTTTCGACTTTGACCTATAGACTTTTGTTTTAACGGGTGTATAATAGAACCATACAAAGAAATAGAAACAGCGCCGTTTCAATTGTTTGATTTTTTAGGAGATGACTTGGTAATGAGTAAGTTAGCCCATCGTATTGAAAAAGGGGCTGTCTCTATCCTCGTCGACCGCATCATGGCCGAACGGAACCCGGCAGACCGCAAAAAAACATTGAAACGTTTATCCTATGTCATGCAGCACCTCTTCGGGGACCTCTTTGAAAAAGAATCCTTCGACGAAGCCCGCCGGCTGATCGATGAAGGCGGCAAATGGTTCCGCTTCCTCAATAACGGGCTGGATACGCTCAACCCGAACGTCGTCAAGACGGCCGTCATGGACCTCGGCTTCGAATCGGCCTTCTACGGCCTGCGCGCCCGCAATGCAGCCAAAGAAAAGTATCACTGCAACATCCCCTGGGCCATCCTTTTCGACCCTACGAGTGCCTGCAACCTGCACTGCATCGGCTGCTGGGCCGCCGAATACGGTCACACCCTGAACCTTTCCTTTGACGTCATGGATAAAATCGTCACAGAAGGCAAAGAACTGGGCTGCCATTTCTACCTGTTCACGGGCGGCGAACCGCTGATGCGCAAATGGGATATCATCCGCCTCTGCAAGAAGCACAATGACTGCGAATTCCACGCCTTTACGAACGGCACCCTCATCGACGACGACTTCTGCAAAGCCGTGACCGACGTGGGCAACCTGAGCTTTTCCATCAGTATCGAAGGCTTCCGCGACGTCAACGACAGCCGCCGCGGCAAAGGGGACTTCGACAGAGTTATGCATGCCATGGACCTCTTACGCAAGTACGGCATCCTCTTCGGCACGTCCATCTGCTATACCCGCAAGAATATCGATACGGTCACGTCCGACGAATTCCTGGACCTCCTCATCAAGAAGGGCGTCTGGTTCACGTGGTATTTCCATTACATGCCTGTCGGCAACGATGCTTCCCTGGACCTCCTGCCGACACCCAAGCAGCGCGCCTACATGGTCCGCCGCGTCCGTGAAATCCGCGGCACCAAAGGCGGCAAGCCGATTTTTGCCATCGACTTCCAGAACGACGGCCAGTACATCGACGGCTGCGTCGCCGGCGGCCGCAACTACTGCCATATCAACCCGAACGGCGACGTCGAACCGTGCGTTTTTATCCATTATTCCAGCGCTAACATCAACAAGCAGAGCCTGCTCGAATGCCTGCAGCAGCCGCTCTTCAAGGAATATGCCAAAGGCCAGCCTTTCAACCACAACCATCTGCGCCCGTGCCCGATGCTGGAAAATCCGCAATACTTAGCGGCGATGGTCAAACGGAGCGGTGCCAAATCGACGGATCTTCAGTCGCCGGAAACGGCAGAACACCTCTGCGCGAAATGTAAAGCCTATGCAGAAAAATGGCATCCTGCAGCAGATAAGCTCTGGCATGAAATCGAAGAAAAGAAAGCCCAAGAAGTACCTACTTCTCCCAAAACGGCAGCACACTGACCAGGGCTGTTTGCCGATATAGGCCAGGATGCCGCCGTCGACATAGAGAATATGGCCATTGACGAAATCCGATGCTGCCAAGGCCAGAAAATTGTCTGGATTTTCGGCAAACGAACCACAAAAAAGAGGCCGCAAGGCCTCTTTTTTATTTACTCCTCGCTGCGGACGGTACGATGCCGATGGCGCAGAGGATGGTGAAGACGATGAAGGCTTCCTGGATATGGTCGGCCAGCCAGTCCGCATTGACTGCGGTTCCGCTCTGGGAAAGGATGAGGGTGATGATGGCTACGCTCAGGACCTGGCCGATGAGGCGGACCGTGCTGACAACGGAAGACGCCGCCCCATAGTATTTCGGCGTCACAGAGCCCATGATGGCGTTATTGTTCGGCGCCGTGAAGAGGGCAAAGCCGATGCCGATGATGATCAGGGCCAGGGCGATGAGCCAGAACGACGGGAAGGAAACGTTGACGGACAGTAAGGCCAGGCCGATGGTAATCAGGACCATGCCGGACGAAGCGAGGATCGCCGGATTGATCCGGTCCGAGAGAGAACCCGTAAAAGGCGAGAGGAGGGCCATCAGGACCGGCTGCAGCAGGAGAATCAGCCCCGTATCGCGGGCATTGAGGCCTGTAATGCGCTGCAGATAAATGGAAAGCAAGAAACTGATGCCGAAGGTCGCGCAGTAATTGAGCATGGCCGCTAAACTGGAGAAGGAGAAGACCCGGTTGCCAGCAAAAATCCGGACGGGCAGGACCGGGCTTTTTTTATGCCATTCGCCGTAGAGAAAGACGAGGAAAACGACGAGGCCGACGGCAATCATATATTTTGCATACCAGAGGGAAATAATTTCCGACAAGCCCACCATGACGGCAATCATGGCCACGGCATAGAGAAAACTGCCCGGCATGTCCAGACTACCGTTCGCATTGACAATCCATTCTTCCTTGGTCATGGATACGGCTGCGATGACCCAGGCCGCTGCACAGACGGCGGCGATGAAGTAGAAAATCGTTTTCCAGCCCAGATAATAGGAAAAGAAGCCGCCCAGAGCCGGTCCCACCGAAAGGCCGCAGTAGACCGCCGCAATGGTGAAGCCCATGGCCCGGCCACGCCGTTCAGGCTGCGTAACCAGCGAGACGATAGCCATACTCGTCGCAAAAATACTGGCACTGCCGATGCCCTGCAAGAGGCGCAGTACATAGAGACCTTCCAGGGACGAGACGAAATATACGGCCAGGGAAGAAATACAGAAAACAGAAATCCCGAAAAAGAAGACATGCCGCTTGCCAATGCGGTCGGCAATCTTGCCGATGGGCATGATTGTCACCGTCGAAGAAATCAGGAACAATTCGATGACCCAGCTCAGCTGAGCGTCCGTAGCACCATAATCCGTGCCGATACCCGGCAGGGCCGTCGTCAAGGCGCTGCTCGTAAAAGGGTTGATAAAAGACACCATCATGACCACGGCCAAAATAGTATTCTCATAAGAAAGAAAACGCTGCATGGCGAAAAAAATCCTCCTAAAATGATAATTGGAATACCTAATTATAACGCCGGACCCCAAAAAGGCCAAGCGATTTATTTTTAACTATCAAGTTGACTTAATCAACTATTAGTAAAGCTGTATTCAGCGAAAAGCAGCTAAGTGCAGCGTATTTCAGCTAAAGGCAGATAAAATCAGCGATATGCAGCTTATTGAGTAAAATGCAGTTACAAGCAGATCCATTCAGTAATATGCAGTTGCCAGTCCATATCATCATAATAGTCGTTGTACAGTATTTTCTGTACAGTATTATTGGCTGTCGACAAGTCACTTAGCATCCGAATTATAGACAGCTGCAGCAGAAATCCAGGATATGTGCTGAGGGGATGTAAAGAATTTTTAAAAAAATTTTTCGAGGTATGAAATTGAAAAATATCGAAAAAAATAGCACATATGATGAAATAATGATGAAATAAAGAAAATTCCAGGCGCCAGGCCATGGGGAGGGATTTTTACACGCAATTACTTCCGATAACCTTAATTTATCGGTAGTAATAAAAAATACGTTAATATAGGGCCATATGATTTTAAACTGCCTAGCGTGAATATGCCGATTATCGAGCATGCAACTGAAAATATTTACATATCTTTTTATATACTTTTATACAAGCTTTCTTCATCGGCGGCGGAAAAATGGCGGAATAAAGTTATTTTTTAGACGAATACACTAAAACTTTCACGCGTATTAAAATTATCAGCTGATGTGTGCTATAGCTAAAAAGGACGGCTCATAATGAGTCGCCCTTATTTTTTTGTCTATTTTTCGGCTTTTTCTTCACATGACGAACAAATGTACTTCGCCATGCTCATATTGTGGGCGGTTGCCCACTTCTTAATCTTTTCCCGGGTTCCTTTCGGAACCCGGATTGTAATTGTCTCGTAATTCTTTGCCAACCATTTTCGGTTGGCTTTTTTTCGGCTCTCCTCCATTTCATTCCTCCTTTTTGATAGTGCGTGCTTCTGCATCAGTATCAATAGTAATGCCCAAAAAGTTGGTACAGTGAAACTGACCAATGGAGCTGAAGATTTGACACAGGGAGTCAATGCGAATACGGCTTCGATTCAGAAAAATTCGTCGGCTATTCAACAAAATACGACAGCTATCAATGAAAATAGTAACGCTATTCAGCGGAATGCTACGGCAATTCAACAATAACCCCGCATAAAAAGACAGGGGCATTCCATGCGTCATCGCATTTGGAATACCCCTGTCTTTATTTTATTTTGGCGTAATGGCTACGACGCGGACAGGAAGTCCGGTAGCGCCTTCGATGTTGGGCCAAGCTGCCAGGAGAATGGCCCCGGCAGGAGCGACTTTGTCAAGGTTATCCAAGAGTTCGATTTGGACATGGCCCTGGCTGAGGACGTAGCGTTCGCAGATGAGGTCTCCTGCTTCAGCTGCGACGGCAGATGCGTCGGTATCAAAGGTTTCATGGCCGTTAGCAGCGGCATGACGGACTTCGTAGATGTATTTCAAGGCATCTAACGACCAGCCCGGGGCATTTTCATTACCTTCTTCATCAAAGCCGCAGAGCTTATCGTTATCCGGCCAGTTCTTCGACCAGTCCGTCCGCAGTGCGACAAATGCGCCTTCCGGAATGGCTCCATAAGCCGCTTCATAGGCTTTGATGTCGTCGACGGTGACGGCGTAATGGACGTTTTGGGCTACTTTTTCACTGACATCGATGACGACTAAGGGATAGGCCATGTGCTGAACGCCGAAACCATCAGACAAGGCTGTCCCTTTGGCAAAATGGCCGGGAAAATCAATATGCGTACCGAATTGGCCAGGAAATTTGAACGTCTGGATCAAACATTCCAGCATAGGGTTGCCCCAATCAAAGACGGTTTTCCCGATTTCTACGGAGCCATCAGGCATGCCAGACCAATACGGACTGTCATTGTTCAGGCGATGGCTAAGTTCTACCCATTCGTAATCAGATTTCAGTTGCTGCAAGAGATTCCACAATACATGTGTTGCCATAAGGACACTTCCTTTCTGAGTTATTTTGAGCCATTCATAATTTCCATGTTTCTAATACAGACATCATGGCTCGTTTTTCAGCGGTTGCTTCTTCTAAATGAAAAACAGCAAAACGGTTACCACTTTCAGGGGTATAAATTTTTTTCATGACTGGATAGCCAGGTTGTGCCAGCGCTTCTTGGGATAGTTCATCGCCTTTTTCAAAAACAGCTTTGCCGCAATAACGGAAAAAGAGTTTCCCCTTTCCCATAAGTCCACAAATTTCTACATATGGGTTTTCCTGCATTTGGCGATACACTTCTTTCATAGCACCAACACCAAAATAATTAACGCCATCTTTCAGCATGTGGAAACTAATGGGACGCGATTTTGGCCGGCCAGCTTCTACGGTATTCAAAAAGAAGGCGCCGCTTTCGGCTACGCAATCGTTTAACCAATCGTTGATTTTTAATGCAATGCTTTGTTTGTCCGTCATCTACCATTCCTCCATTGGTTAGGTTATTTTTCCGAAACAGTTGCCGGCAATTCGCTGGTGCAATGCGGGCAACGCGTAGCGTCATCAGCAATAGGCTGACGGCAGAACGGGCAAAGCCGCGGTTCCGGAGCCGGTTCTGGTTTCGGAAGGAAACGGTTCAGCTGTTTGATGACGATAAAGATAGCAAAAGCGATGATCAGGAATTCTAATACCGTATTGAGGAAAGCCCCGTAAGCGATAACAGGAATCCCCGCTGCTTTCGCTTCGGCTAACGATTCAACATGTTCCGTACTCAAAGGGATAAAGAAGTCAGAAAAGTCGATGCCCCCGAGAAGAACGCCGAAAGGCGGCATAATGATGTTATTGACTAAAGACGTAACGATTTTCCCAAAGGCACCGCCGACAACAACGCCGACTGCCATGTCCAGTACATTGCCTCGCATGGCAAATTCTTTAAATTCCTTAATAAAACCCATCCCATTTCCTCCTGTTGAAAATAAATACTAAGGTAAAAATTACATATATGTATTCATCATAACGAAAAAGCGGAGAAATTGCAATATCTTTTCCTGTCTACCCTTGTATACGGTACCAGAGCTGCATTTCAAAATCGTTGGGAATCTCCGATTCTGACATGAGCTGGCCAAATCCTACGACGATGCGCGTCATGGTTTGGCGAAAGGCTTTTTCTAAGGGCATTTGCTTTACCTTATGCAAATACCATGATTCATGAATGGAAAGACACATTCCCGATTTCAACAGCAACAGACGGGCATCGTGAGCCGCTTGGCGTTTCTCGGGGTCTCCCTGCGTATCTGCCTTAGCCATTTTCAGCAGCTCCCGTTGTTCTTCCGGCGAAAGGTGGCTGCGGAACATATGCTGTGCCAGACGCCGGAACCAGGCGTAATCTTCCCCTGCTTCAGCCAATAAACGTGTCATGAGCCGTTCAGAAGCCCGATCTTCTAAAAAAGCTTGCACACAAGCCAATTTCTGATTTTCCAGAGACATGCTATCACCTCTCAGATTACACCATTACTTCGCACGAGCTGCCCGACAGACAGCTTTTATGAAGATATTCTACACAGCAACGATTAATTCCTGCTCTTTCTTTCCAATATGTATTATCACGTACGAGATGCCAGTTTTTCTCCTATCTGTCCTATTTATTTAGGCGAATTTTACATGTTATAATAGATACAAATTTTATTATGTTGAGGTGATCATCTTGAACGGAAAAAAATTTGCATCTATATTGACCATTACGGCTATGTTGGCGGGATTTGGGATGACAGGAACCATTGAAGGTGCCAGCCGGGCTGAGTTAGCAGCCATTCATGTCGATCAAGCTGGAAACTTTCAGTATTGGAACAATGATTCACCTGCCAAGAAGAAACTGGTAGCATATGTCCAAAAGGTAACAAATCCTAAAAATCCTGACTTCATCCCCGTAAAACACCGCCTGGCGGTCTTCGATATGGATGGAACACTTTTAGGAGAGCGGACTCCGTCGTAGACGGATGGTGTCTTCTATGCCGACCGTGTTCTTCATGACCCGAACTGCAAAGTATCTGAGGAAGATAAAAAATTCGCTCAAGCCTATTGGGATGCCATTTCTCAACGAAAACCAGTTCCTCCGGAAATTGAAAAGAATCTATATCATAACTTATACGCCGGACTGGCCGGCATGACTCCGGAATCGCTGGATACTTACGCGCAGGGATTCATGAAAAAACCGGTTATTGGCTTGACGAATTTGACTTATGGCGAAGCTTTTTATTTACCCATGGTAGAAGTAATTTCGTATTTAGAAGCCAATGATTTCACCTGCTATATCGTTTCGGCATCTGACCGCCCTCTCGTCCGTGCACTTGTCCATGATGTCCTGCCTATCGCTCCGAATCAGATTATCGGGTCGGATCCGCAAATCGTTGCTAGCCATCAAAGTCAAACTAACGGCGGTTCGTATCAAATGACACAGGAAGATACGATTCAGTACGGGAGATTAGACCGGGTCAATGAAAAGATGAATAAAGTGTCATCCATTGTCCGTGAAATCGGGATTCAGCCGGTCTTAGCCTTCGGAAATAGTAGCGGCGATTATTCCATGTTCCGGTATACGTTAAAGGATAACCCTTATAAAGCTGAAGTATTCAACGTTCTCTGCGACGACACGCAACGCGAATACGGTCGTCCTGAACGGGCTGAACGAGATAAAAAAACATCTGCCGAAAATGGTTGGAATACGATTTCCATGAAAAACGATTGGAAGACAATCTATGGAGATAACGTAAAAAAGACACAATGACCTACCGGTCCATCTATTTTATTCGAAATGCCCCGTTATACTTTGAATAATAATTCTAAAAAGCATTGACAAATACGCATTTTAATGTATAATCTTTCTTAACATTTGAATTTTAAAACTTTATATCATTTCATGAGGGGGAATGAACATGAACAAGAAATGGATACTTGCAGGAATGGCTGCCTTGACGGCGATGAGTGTCTTAGCAGGATGCGGTACACAACCGGATAAAACGCCGACAAAAACAAACAAACCGCTTATTGTCGGGACGGAACCGTCATTCCCGCCTTTTGAAATGGCAGAAAATGATACGTATACTGGCTTTGATATAGACTTAGCCAATGCCATCGGGGAAAAATTGGGTCGCAAAGTCGAAATCAAGGCCATGGGCTTCGATGCCTTGATCCCAGCCTTGAAAAGCGGCCAAATTGATATGATCGCCTCAGCTATGTCGGCAACGGAAGAACGGAAAAAACAAGTCGACTTCACGGCACCTTACTATATCGGCGGCTCGGTCATCGTCGTGCAGAAAGACAATACGACCATTCATGGTTGGGACGACATCACTGGCAAGACCGTAGCCGTCCAAGCCGGCTCTAAACCGGCAGACTTTGCGGAAAAACAAGGGGCCGTCCTCAAGCAATTCGATGGCAATTACCAATGCCTGCAAGAACTGCAGAATGGAGGCAGTGATGCCGTCGCTATCGACAAAGCAGTTGCCTTGTACTACGTTTCCAAAGGCGGCATGAATAACCTGAAAGTCGTCGGTGAACCGAAGACACTGGCTGGTTCAGCGATGGCCATCGACAAAGGTCATGATGATGAATTGAAGGCCATCAACCAAGCCCTGGCAGAGCTGAAAGCTGACGGGACATATACTAAGCTCTATCAAAAATGGTTCGGCGTCGACCCGACAGCGGAAGAATTGAAATAGAATTTTCGCCTTCTTTACAGGCTATATATATTCAGCTGGTATGCTGAAGAAAATAGCGTAAAGGTGGGATTTTCTATGGCAAAGACTTATGTACTCGATACGAATGTGCTCATTCAGGCGCCGTATGCCATGCAGTGTTTTGAAGACAATCACGTCGTTATTCCCCTGGTCGTCGTCGAAGAGCTGGATGGATTGAAAAAAGCGGATGGTGAAAGGCAGCCCTTTATGCTACCAGCTGACCATGATGGCCGATGAATGTGACCGGTCGCCGCTGGCCCTTGACGCTATCCAGCGCCTGTGATTCACTGCTTCAGATATTGGCTGCTTTCCTTGCATTCCTTTACAATTTGTGATACATTGAGAAAAGATTTATCTTAAAGTGTACTTGAAGGAATGATTTTTCATGGAGCGAAAGCACTATTTTCTAATTCTCGGGACTGTCTGTCTTGGACTTCTGGTCGGCAGCGGTGTCTTTGCCCTCTCAGGCGGCCAGGCCGAAAAGTTCCTGGTGTCTAAGGAAGCTGCACCCGTTTCTTTGACGCCGCTGGAAGAAGCCCAGAAGGATTACGCTGGCGTGGCCATCACTTATCAGTTTGGCGATAAGAGCGAGACCCTTGACGGCGGCCGCATCGTCTCCTGGCTCAGAACCGATGCTAACGGCCAGGTCACCTTTGACCCGCAGCAGGTTCGGGCCTTCGTCAAAGAACTGGCCGACAAATACGATACGGCCTATACGCCGCGGACTTTCCACACTTCCGGCGGTCAGGACATCACAATCAGCGAAGGTGATTACGGCTGGCGCATCGACCAGGAAAAGGAAACGGCCCACCTGCTAGACCTCCTGGCCCAGAAGCAGAGCACGGTCTGCGAACCAGTCTACGCCCAGACGGCTGCGGTCCACGGCCATCAAGACTGGGGCACGATGTACATCGAAGTCAGTCTGAAGGACCAGCAGCTATGGCTCTATAAAGACGGCCAGTGCCTTCTCCAAAGCTATCTCGTCTCGGGCAATCCGACACGTAAGCACGGTACGCCCAAGGGCATTTACGGCCTGACTTATAAGACACAAAATGCCACCCTGAGCGGTCAAGGCTACGACTCAAAAGTCAAATACTGGATGCCTTTCAACTGCAATGTCGGCCTTCATGACGCACCGTGGCGTTCCTCGTTTGGTGGCCAGATTTACAAATCGAACGGCTCTCACGGCTGTTTGAACCTGCCGCCGGCCAATGCCGAGAAAATCTATAAAAACGTCGACAAAAATACACCTGTCATCATCTATTAACATTCACTTTTTCAGATATTGGCTGGAAATAGCCGGATTCCAGGAACAAAGGCCCGCCGTTTTTTCAAAGCGCCATTTTTGTGGGACGTCGGGATATTTCTCATGGTCCACTTCGCTGAGAAACATGTCCAGCGGGCGGATGAAATCACGGTATTCGCCATACAAGGTCTTATAGACGACGTAGGTCTCACCCGTTTCGGTGTCATCCGCTAAATCGAGGATGCGGTACATATGGTTCTTGAAATGGCGCCACGTTTCGCCCGGTTTTGGCAAATCGCGGCCGAGGACAAAAGCCGTGAGCGCCGCCAAGGATGGCAGGAAGGGTACGCCGTCAGCCCAAGCTTTATCGACGAAGCCTTCGGCGCTCATCTGCTGGATCAAGGCTTTCATGGGCTGATAATAGCCATTGAAGTCGAGAAAGGCAAAGCGCCCTTCCAACTGGTGCAGTTTTACCTGGCTCATGACCTGGCTGATTTCTTCCAGCGTCCCGATGCCGCCGGGAAAGGCTAGAAAAATATCGCCTAAGTCCATCATCTGTTGCTTGCGCGACGTCATATCTGGCGTCACAATCAGTTTTGTCAAGCCTTCATGCTGTAATTCCTCATCCATAAAGAACTGCGGTTCCACGCCGATGACCTGCCCCCCGGCCTGCAAAGCCCCGTCAGCTAGTTTTCCCATGAGCCCGGTCCGGCTGCCGCCGTAAACGAGCGTATGACCATGGTGGGCAATCCAGGCCCCTAACGCATAGGCATAATCAGCATAACAAGGTTGGTTCCCACAACGGGAACCGAGATAAACAGTAATATTCATAGATATGGTCCTTTCTTTCCCTTAATATATGGTATAATTCCATATTCTATCAAGAATAAGACAACCATGCTGTTTATAAGATATGTGGGTGCTTATAGGTGCTAAAGGGTAATACTTGTGTCTATCGAGTGACGCAAGAACTCGTATAGACCCTTGCGGTGTATTCTCCAATGAGTACCTATCTTAAATGCTTTCAAGGATTCATTATAGCACAAGGCGTAAACAGTAGACAAGGGAACTCCTAGCATCTCTGAAACTTCTTTAGGAGAGAAGGTTAGGCGAGTGTCCCATTTATGAGAAGGAGTTGAGGTGAAATCATCAACATCAATATTTAAATAGGTCATAAGGCTCCTTTCGTAGACTAAAGGAAATCTTAGTAGACTTGAGATATGAAAGAATAGTAAAGAATCTTTAAGAATCTCTTTCTTTGATTTATCATCATCATCAACAATCATCATTAAAGAATCTCTAGTCCCATATCTGTCATAATAATAAATATGAGGTTCTAGTCAGAATCGACTGGAACCTCATAGATTCTATTAGATACTATATATACTTTTCGTCTCTTTTCTTCAAAAGATGACACAATTCTTTTTTTGCATATAGGTGGCACAATTAATTTTTGTCTAATTATCCCTTAGCTCTCTAATAGCTTTTATACATCTATTATTATGCGAATTATTTGTATAATTAGGCAATACGGATTCATTCAGCCAATCCTCAAGCTGTTCAGCTGTCAGCTCAGTAAGTTGACTATCTTCATCCACATCCATGCGCTCCATAAAATAAGACACCCCAATAGTCAGGGCATCCAGTCTATCATCATGACTCAGAGCGTTCTTATCTCGACACAAGCGTGTCATTTGATAAATCAGGGAATAATGATAGTCCTGTTGGAAGACCTTAAAGTCCTGTTCGACTACAGGACGGTTCACAATGAGCTTATGCCGCATCATAACAGGTTCTAGGGTGTCTATCATGCGCAATTCCTTTTGCCCTCTATTGGTAACAGGTTCAATGCCGCAAGGGTGAATTTTATTGAAGATAGGTGTCATCAACTTAGTGAACATGCCATCCCCAAAGTTATCTTCGGGAACTACAACATCCACATCCCAGAACTTAGCACGATTTGCCATCTGAGTCAGCGTCAAGTCCGAATAGCCCTCTTTAAAGCCCCCTACGTCCATAAGGAACAAATAACCATTCAGGTACTTTAAGATTGCATAGACTGTTTCGTCCTTCCCACGACCAGAGGGGTCTATAGCCATCACTGTTGTCTGATAGGGCATCGTTTCGGGACTACGGGATAGCTCACTGTAGTAATAGTCCCCTGCCATGGCTGTACAGGGAATATCAGACAAGAGCTGTTCCCTGCCTTTTGCCCACGCCCATTTAAGGCTACTTTCCTTCATATCAAGGTTCGTGATAATCAAATCAGACACTTTCAACGGATACTTTTCCGCATCCGACAACCGAGTATTGAGCATATACTGGAGAGCAAACCCTGCTTTCCCATAGGACAAGGAACGCTTCGCAATTTCTTCCTCATTGAATCGCAAGGGGTCTGTAGGCTTCCCCTCAAGACTAGGGTCAGCTTTCAGTTTATTCCAAATAGAAGGAGCGAGGGAATCGCCATAATTATCTTCTACCCTTGATAATTGGGGATACAAGACAGGCCAGATACGCGCAATGTATCCACGGTCTTGTAAGGTGTTGTATAGACTCGATTCAGTCTGTGGAGTACCAAGATATATGATCTGGCCGTTCGGTTTCAAGATAGCATCAAATTCCTTTACGGCCTCTGAGAGCTTATCACGCTGTTGCTGTGTCGCTGAGTTTTTCGGAACTTCTACGTCATCGGCGATTAGAATGTCTGCACGCGTCCCTGTAATCTGCCCAGTGATACCAATGGACTTTACAGAGGGGGAAATATCAGGAACGACACCCCCAACATCAAAGATATTCTGTGTGTCTAACTGCCCCTTGTCTGCAATCATATCAGACAAGAAAGGGAGTGTCTGAATAATACGCTTGATAAAGCGAGCGTTCGCATCCGCTCTGTCCCCAGAGGCAGACACAATCAAAATCTTTAGCTGTCTTTCCTTCCACAATCTCCACACCACATAAGCACATGTCAAGAAGGACTTAGCGACGCCACGGAACCCCTCAAGAATGATACGGTCTTTAGGTGGATTCTGGAGATAGTTTGCAATGTCAATTTGAATAGGTGTCGGCTGTGGGAGGTCAATAGATCGCCATACAATATAGACAAATGCCCAGAAGTGTTCACGTGCCTTCTGGACATCCGCATCGCTCCATTTCAATCTATCAACCTTCTTTCACAAGTTCCATGAAGTCAGGAATCTTAGAGGCTTCCTGCTTTACTTCTTTGACCCCTTCAATCTCAACAGTGGTATTGAAATCGTTGTCTTTCAAGAACTGTCGTACCTTTGCGAGGAAGGCAGGATTTTTGCGCTGTTCTTCATCCTCAAGCCCTTCTAAGAGAGCCTGCACTTCTTCGGTTGCCAAGCGGTCAATCAATTCCTGTGGAATGTTAAAATTAGCCATTTATCATCATCCTCTCTCCATACTACATACTTTTAAATCTTTGTGTGTCTTCCCAAATACAATGATTGCACTAGGGAAAGGCGCACTATTCTTACTATCTCCAAATTTCAAACGGCCTTTGATGAAACGAATCTCCGAGGCTTTCATGGCGTATTCATGCCACCACTTTGTGTCTGTTCGTGAAGGTACGAGGCAGACAACGATTGTCTCTGCTTCCATTGCTTTCTTCATCCATGCTCCTATTTTTTTTCCATAGGGTGGATTCATCCAACAGACACCCTGCCAGTCTTGAGATAAACCATCATCAAGGGGTGAAAAGAACTTAGAGCATTTTGCATTTTCAGAGGTGGCACATACATCTATATCAAAATGAAATTCATCATTCAATCTATTAAATAAATCTTGTGGTGTCTCCCACACTTCATTTTCACTGCTATATAAAACCTTATTTATTGCCATTACAATCACCTTTTAAAAATAAAAATAAGCCCCCTAGTGATTATACCTAGAGGGCTTTAAAAACGCCTTACAAGGGCATACAGAGCGATATTTTACCGACTGCACCCCCAAATCAACAAGCCACCTGCAACTACCCAAGCCAAATCACGCTGTCGCTCCATCCGCTTCACCGACTTATTCAGAGAGTCCGTTTGCTTTTGCAATTCCGTCAAGTTCTGCCTGTAATCGGTCAAGTACACTTGTGCTTTCGTCAGCTCTTTCTGAGATTCTGTTAGCTGTGTCTTGAGCTTCTGCGAGTCCTGTTTCTGCGCTGTTGACTGCTTCTGTAGCTCTGTCACCATCTGTCGTAAGCTGTTGAATTGTTCGGTTGACATTTCGACTTTCTGTGGACTCTGTGCGTGAACTGTAGAAGTAGACACAGAGGGAAAGACACAAAAGCACACCAACAGTGAAAGACACAAGCACCATCTTTGCAGAATATTTTTTGTTGTTGTCTTCATCCATTTACAGCTCCTCATACCATTCATTCATATCTACTTCTGTGTCTTCAATATATTCATGTGCGCTCCACTGCCAGCCCGCTACATGCTTATCAGGGTAGTCCTGTGAAAACCCGTTGTATCCACGGTAATCTGCAATCCAATATGGTACATAGTCAGCAAGCAAGTTAGGCCGAATGGAGTTTGTCATGTAATCTGTGCATTTCAACGTGGAAGTGTAAATCCCTGCGCTGTGTCCTGCCTCATTGCAAGCGACAATAAAAGCGGAGCATACAGCCGTTGTGTCTACACCATCTTCAAAACATTCAGGAGCTTCACAGTCTAACCAAATGCCCATAGGAGGTACATCAGCACCGAGCAAGTCCAAGACTGTCTGTGCTTCTTCCTTTGCTCTTTCGGGTGTCTGAGCGTGGGAGAAGCAGTAAACACCCCAAGGGATACCTCGTGCATCACATTCATTTACGTGTCGAATCCATGTGTCTTCTTCTGTACATCCTTCCGAGATTTTGATGATAACACCCCGTACGCCAGCGGCTTCCACGGCATCATAATCAATATCTTTCTGATAATAGGAAACATCAATTACTTTACTAATCATCTAAATAAAACCTCCTTGTGTAATAACAGTATAAAATAAACTAAGGATAATACATTCTAACCAAATAAAACAAAGAATAACTGTACAGGTGTCTTTGTCATTTACTCGTGTATGAAGGATAGTAGAGACAACAAAACAAAGAAAGCAAATGTTAAATATAACAGAAAGGTTAATCATCTAACTTGTCCACCTTCTTTTCATGTGCAATCTGTGCTAAAGCACCTCTAATAAAACTAGGGACATACTGACCATAACCAGCACGATCAATATTTTCCACAATACTTAAAGCTTCCACGATTGCGAAAGCCCCAATAAAAAGTGTCCGTACCATATGAGTATGCATGGCAGAATCTAATAAGACACCCAGCCCAATGATAAGGAACATCGCGGCTTTTTTGTACAGGCCATGTGTGGCAATCGAACTTGCGAAAGCGTGGAGTTTAAAGGAAGCCCAAAGGCCCGTGAGAATATCACAGGCCACAAGGGCAACCAAGGCATTAATCTGCTCATCCACGCCACCCACAAGCTGATTGAAACACAACCAAGCAATAGAAAAAAGACAGCCAATCTTTACCTCCGTGGCTGTCCATAAATTCCAGACTGTGTTAATCATTTTATGTAGTGTACCTCGTTTCATTTTTCATCTTCCTTTTTGTTCCTTTAAGGTGGCATGACAAATGCTAGCGTCAAGAATCCCAATGTACCTGTCGATTACCTCTGCTTGTTCTTGCATTAAATAACACTCTGCGTCATCAAGATTGTGGTAGTTATTCCTCCTATGCGTTTGTAATTTGTTTCCAATCCGTTACAGAAGAAGTACCAGTAGCAATATAAGCAATGCCAGATACTATTGCAGTTTGTCCTAAAAAAGACGGAACCGATGAGATTGAGGATATATACGGAGAAGGAGCAGATGGAATAGTGTCCCATCCGATATGACCGCTCATATTTACAATCGCCCCTGATAATATATTATTGATAACTAATTTAGCTCTTCTAACTCCTAAATCAGCATAAGCATTTGTAAAATCTACCTTCTTCTCATACCCAGATATTATATTATTTGTTATTATCATGTCAGAATAACTTGCTAAGTCATTACTATGAAACACAAGCCCGGATGAGTTATTTCCAGACTCACAATATATGTTATTATTACAAATACGTCCTTTTTGGGCAGAAATACTAATAGCTGTATAATAACCTTGGCCATTAACCCAGCAAAAATTATAAATGTAATTATTATCAAATATTACTTCTGTTACACCAGGATCAGTAATAGATATATAACAAGTAGATATTGCCCCCGCATTAATAAATTTATTATCATGTATATTTAAACAAGAAATAGAGTGATTCGATCCAGCTAAATCCATAATACTAATAATTGGATTATTGTATAATATAAATGTATTATCAAAAAAATCTATATCTACTGCATTATAAAAGGCTAAACTATTGGATTCCGAATTTAAAGATGATGGGGCAGCATCAATTTTAAATGTATTTTTAGATATTTTTAAGTTATTACCAAATTGGGCTGAGATAGAAGACATGCTGCCACAATTTATGTGCATTGCATTATTATAAAAATAGGAAGAAGTAACTTCAATATTATTTGAAGCTAGTGATATAGCAACACCTGTTCCTACGTTATTTAAAAATTTACAATTATGAACTATCCAATTGTCATTACGTTCTATTGTCGTTTCATCACATTCAAAATCTATACCTGCACTTGGTGCTGTTGATTTTATTACCCCAGTATAGGAAAATTGGCAATTTAGTATTTCCCCATTATCTGCACTTACAACAGATAATCCTTGCCGATAGTTGTAGGTTGATATACAATTCAGCATACGAATTCCTGTTGGTTTTAATTCTTTATTAGCCCATAAACCCCCTATAAAAAAGCCATCCATCATACATCTGGTGCATGTAACATCAATAAGTGTAATATTTTCATTATAACCACGAATGTCAATGCCATGTTGTTTATTATACAAAGAACCATCAGCTAATATAGTTTTGGGTCTTTTATCTAATCTTCCGTCATATGTTAATCCTTTTATAATAATATTGGTACAATTAGTAAATACCAATCCAGCATGTTTTTCAGTAGATGGATTATTAATATTAGCTTCTATTACTGCTCCATACCCACTTATGGTTAAATGATCATATGAATCAAAAATATATCTTATATCTCTATTTGTTGGCTCGGAATATGTTGTATCACCTGGTTGATAATCCAAACCAGTGCCATCCCCTTGAATATATTTACCTGGGGGAAAATATAAAATTCCTCCCGTTTTTGGTATTGCATTTATAGCATTTTGTATGGCTGCTGTATCATCAGTAGTACCATCCCCCTTTGCTCCGAACTGTTTAACATTAACAGCCCCTTCAATTAGCAATTCGCCTACATTGCCATTGTCTAAAGCAACGATACTTCCATTCTCTACATCTGTCTCTTTCTTCTGCCTTACAACGTAGACAGCGCCGCCACCATCATTCGGCTCATAGTACCCCAGTGTCACACACGGTCGCCCTACAATAGCCGTTTCGCTCTTACGCATTTCAGCCACACTATTATAGTAGCCAATAGGTAATTTAAATTTACTAAGACCAGCATATTCTTTAGACAAAGCGGCCCAAATCTTAGCACTCTGTGTGTATCCTGTGGGGCTGTTAATATCTACTACTCCATCGGGACTTACAGGGGACATGGCCCATTTTTTTGCCATGTCAGCAGAATCTTTCGCTTTCCCTGCGGCCTCTGTAGCTGTATTCGCTAATGCTGTGTTCTGCTGAACGAAGCCATTTTGTACGCTTTCCATGTAATGTTTAGTGACGACATCAGAGGAATCCTTCGGGTCTTTTACATTCGTAATACGATGACCTAAAGCATCCCATGTCAATTCAAAGTTTTTAGAAGACACAAACATATTATTCGCTTTTGCAAAATCATCATGTTCCTCTTGCAGATGTAACTGCTGAATATCTGAAACATTCATATCTTTAGAAAGAAGGATAGAACCATCATTCCACTGAATGATGTTCTTTGTCGTTGTCTGCCTGTAAATAACTAAATGTTCATTTTCTTTTAATGGAACACTCAGTGTTAACTCAAAATTATTAATCGTGTAGTCCACTCCATATTGTAAGTTGGCAATAGTATCATCCTCATGAATGACATAAGCCATGACAAATTTTTTACGCAAATAAGGGAAAGAAAAAGAATACACTGTTTGCGTATTATCAGTAACAGTGTATTCTACTCGTGCTTTATAATCACGGACATTATCCATAAAAATAATCAACTCCTTTTTATTTAGCTTTCAAACTATTTAATTTTGCCAGTGTGTCTATCGCCTGTGTGTAGGGGATGAAATCAGGAACAGGAGCCAGATTTAATAGCGTCCGTAAATCCTTTTGTGTCCCCTTGCTGGTAGCCAGACGATAGGCACTGCGAATGGGCTTCCATGTCATCTCCGACAAGGTATCCACAGCAGGTAACTGTTGGACACTATTGCCCACAAAGTCCCCAAAGTCTTTAGGGGGATTATTTCGATACTGAGATACTGTCGTTCTGATTGTGGGAGCGCCTGTGCCAGCTTCCCAGAAGTCATTTGCAACACCCATAGGCGACAAGAAACCTGTTCGGAAAAATGCGGCCTTTGCAAGTGCCTTGTCATTCAAATAGTTTTCCTTGAGGTAGTTAGCGGCGTCTGTCTGTCCCAGCGCATACAGAGCGGCCATCTTAGCTCCGTTACGAGCGGCAAAAGCGGCTGTATTGGTCATAAGAGACAAGGCAAAGGCCATGGCATCCTGTGCTTCATGCTGTTGAATCATTCGCATAAACTGAGCATTGTTTGAGCGCATATTGAAGTCTTTAAACATCATGACAAGACGCATTAAAGAGTTGGTGTCTTTCAGCATATTTCGGTTGCCTTCGGACGAACTCAATAAGACACTCTTTTCCACCTGATTCTGCATCAGATCATACCAAGCCCAAAAGGTATCAGGTCTTTCTTTTCTCCATGCATCTACATCAAAACCATCTGCAACAGTCTCTTTCTTGCCATCCCACTTCACATAGGTACACAAGTCATCTTTCATCTGTGCAAGATCTACGTGCCTACCAAGTGCCTTGATATTCGCCTTGCTGAATGGATTACGTAAAGCATTGAAGGTTTCTCCATGCGCCCAACGAATCGAGTCTGTAATGGCCGCACTACGAGCAGAGCGCACCATTGTGTCTGTCATATGTCCGAGCATGTTAATCTGTGAAGTGAACTTGCCCAGATTGTGTGTCATATCAGCCGCACTAATCAATAGGTTGTCCACTCCAAAACCACGTTTAGACAAGGCATTACGGGTCTGTTTGTCTCCCCAATTCCCACGGAAAATGTAGCGTTCTACAGGTTCCCCAAAGACATGCCACGAGAGGTCTTCAATCATCTTAGAATTGGCTTTCCCAAGACGAACATCCTGTACGAATTTCCGCAAGGGATTGAAGACACCAAATACCTGTTTCAGACCACCATAAGCAATAGCACCCCCTAAGTCGCCTAACTGGTTCCATCCCATCGAGCCACCACGCTTGAAGTATGCAAAGTTGTTGAGAATCTTTGTGACTGCTGAACCCTCATCATAGATGTTTCGTTCGTAGTGGTCACGCATCCCACGGAGTCGTGCAATGTTGTCTAAGAACCACCGCTTATTTTTTTCGGCTGTGGAACTGTTGATACGCCCATCATTCCCCATGGAAGCAAGCCGCAATTCATGCAGTACCTTCTTCACGAAAGCACCATATTCATTAGCAGAACCAAGGACATTACGGACTGCTACTTCACCTGCAAAACGTCTATTCGTTCTGTTCAGTGTGTGTTCGAGGTCATAGTATCTAAGGTCATTATCAAAGGAGAAGGCTTTAACAACATTACCCTCTGCATCTTTAATATCCATGACAATACCTGTGTCCATCGGAAGGCGCCCACGGAAGAAGTTCAAGTCCCCCAGTTTAGAGGAAGCACCATCGGTGTCTAAACCATCTAACTTATCCTCAAGAGGTTGCATGATATTATCTGCCCACTCTTTGCACTTTGTCTTGCGGAACTCATCAATTTCTGCATCTGTGGTGTCTTTCACGGTATGAGAACCTTTCTGTTCGAGGTCTTCTTTGACCCTTTTCACCTTTTCAGAACTCTTGCGTCCTTCTTTATTCAGATAGGTTTCAGCATCGTGTATTTCACGCTGTAACTTCAATTCCTTTTCTCTCTTAATCATATCCCCTATGAGCTTTCGAGAAGTCGGTGTATTGGAAGCGGCTAATGCATATTGCTCCATAAAAGCTCTCGCTCCCCTATCACCTGTGGTGGTGAAGTTAGACACAAAATCCCTATAAGCATCTGGGTCAACTAAGCGATGAAATTCATCATCGACTGAATACCACCCATCCTCAATCAAGTTACGTTCCATAGAACCACCAAAAATAGAGGATGAATTTTTGCCAAGGTCAATACGAGTGTCATAAAGATTCTGCAAAGACTTAACGGCCTTCATGACATTCTGGTCTACCATTTTATCATCAATGTTAATGTGTGTCTGCTGTTTAGACAAGCTGTTGAACTTATCAATGACAAGCTTATCAAATTCTTGTCTATGGGCATCCCCCTTGCGGAAAGGGTTAATGACACCCATTGTACCATAATGGTCACGAATCCACTCTTTACGAGCATCAAGAATCTCACCTTTGTACTTATCAAGCTGTCCCATGAGATAGTCCTTCATGCGTTCAGCAGACGGCATATTGGAACCATTACGAGATGTACCACGACGCTGTGCATCTTCCCATAATTCAGAGGCTTTCTTCGCAAGCGTCGTAGATGGAGAATGATAAGCGGCCCCATACGGAGTACGAGTCAACGCTGTATTATCCATCCATCCCGATAAGGTATTGACGGTCTTTTCAAAGGCTGTCTTTCCTTTTCGTTCCTGTGCCAATTCATCTGCACTCTTTTCATAGTCGAGAAGACTTTCAGGAGCAAGCATGTTGTCTTTCGAGAAATGGACGCCATTCTGAATAATGCTCCCATCGGGATTGACAATGATACCCTGCTTTTTCAAGCTCTGATAGCGAACCGCTGTATTGACCATGTCGAGAATCTCGTTGTTGGTGAATTTTGATTTATCACCAAAACCCATTTCCTTTAGACCTTCTCTAAAGCTAGACACCAAGGAATGACTCGATTTACGACTCAACATATCATGCTGAATGGCATAACCGAGAATCTCTTCTGGGCCTGTGCTGTTAGCAAGTCTTGCGGCCTGAGCAAATTTAGATGTTGTGTCTTTTGATTGAGTAGACACAAAATCCATCAAGGACTGATAGCGGTCAGTACCTATGGTGTCTTTCAGAGATTGATGGACACCAATTTCATGTGCTAAGACACCCTCTAATTCTTTCGCTCCCTTGATGTTGTCTTTGACTACTACAGTATAATCACCATGAGGGACAAAGAAACCTTTCGTGTTATCCGACACCTTGATACCCATGGAAGCTCCAAGTTTCTTTGCGTCTTTCAGCGACAATGCAAATACATCATCACGATCCGCTACGGAACTTGCAATCTTCCCTTCCTGCTTCGTGAAGTATTCTACATCATGAAGTTTGGAAGCGGCTTCCTTTGTATCCATAATGGTGTAGGGTGTCTTTAATCCCACAGCTTCACGGGCGGCGCTTGTTTCAATCCTATCTGCTGTTCGGGCCAGATTAGCTATAGCAGGGTCTTTATGAAACAAGTTCTTTCCTGCCATTCCAAGGGTACGTAAGACACCCCCTGAAATCCCTGCAATCATAGCGGCCCCTGCGATACTGTCATCTGTGCCATTACCCATGTTGGCGGCGTGTTGCTGTAAAGCTCCCATAGCGGCCATGTTTAATGCTGTGTCCCCAATTCTTTTAGCACCCCCTGCACTGAGAATCTTTTCAGCAGAGGCCTTAGCGGCACTATCAATAATACGTGTGTCTTTTACCACACCACCAAGTGTCTTCATAATCTTTCCTGCCTGTAAGACCTTCAATTCAGGAAGGGCATTTAATGGGTCTAAGACAGCCCCTAAGACAGTGCCAAGGGTATGTGCGCCTACCGAATTGTAGTAAGCGGCATACTTTGTGTCCTCTGCCATCTCATCGGACTTCTTTTGTAATAGGTAATACAACTGTGTGGGGTCTTTTGCATTATCAATAATCCATTGTGCCTCTGCTTCATTACCACTCCCCATGGCGGCCTTGATGTAGTTACGGTCTGCATCGGTAATCTTATCACGACCAAAAGCATCAAGGTCACTGTGGAAGAGGTCAGTATATAGTGCATCAACAAACTCATACGCAAAGTTGCCACTGCGTTTGAAGTCATGCCAAATACCCTCAAGGATAGAAGGCTTTTCTTTCAGGGATTCTTCATAGGCTTTCTGCATCTGTAGTTTTGCATCTGCAAGTGCCTGTATTTCAGGACTCACCATGTTCTGCATCTTAGGGGTAAAGACACCCTCGCCAAAGGTGGTTGTTGCCTGTTTAGGCCCTAAGAGAGCGTTGACTTCTTTAGAGAGGTCAGGATTAGCTACATGAAGGTGAGGGCCTGTGCCATGAGGGGTACTAATGACTTGCTGAAACCCTAATGACCTAGCATAGTCCGCAAGAGCCTCTAAGGTGTCATCTCCCCAGTGCAAACCTTCCCATGCAATATCAGCACCAAGTCCCTTATAATGCCAACTGTTTTCTACGTGTGAATCATCATTAGCACCTGCTGTCAAAAGAGGAGTAACCCCTAATTCCTGCGCTTTCTTGAACAGCATCCCTAAGCGCTGATACATACTACCATCAATACCCTTCATATCATCGGGTAAATAGGAAGTGTAGTCTTCTGTGTCTGTTCCCCCACTACTGGAATCACTAGAACCTGTAGCAGACGCATCATAGCTTTCGCCCCCATAAAGGTTTGAATATACCTCACCTGCTACCTGTTGTCTTAGGTCAAGTGCCTGTCCTTGACAACGTTCATAGTAATCAGCAATAGCGGCGGCGGCACTTTCGGCACTCGACAAGTCCGAGTTGGAAATCTCTTCCAAGGCTTGTGATTCTGTATTATGAAGCTCCCAATCAACGAACTCTAACTGTGCATAAATGTCATTAGAATCATATCCATGTTCATCCATGAAGTTTCTGAAATTCGTCTGTCTGCTTTCATCTAGCCATTGCGCAATCCCGTATGCACCATTAGGGGACGTAATATCAGGATTAATGTCCTCACCGCCACCCGTTTCAACTGCAAAGTTAGCGGCAAACCCTGCGGCCAATGTTGGTGAATATCCGTGTTGGATAAACCAATTATAGACAAGGGACATGTTATTTGAAACTGCCATTGTGTCTTTTCTCCTTTCTATCTACCTGTCAACCAGTGCCATCCACTACGTAACTGTTCCATAATTACCTCACCTGGAGAATCAGAATGTTCAGCAACATCCTTTGCTTGTTCTTCTGTTACCCCATTAGAGCCAACCGCTGTAGATACATATTCAGTATTATCATCCGAAGAAGAGCCACTGCTACTAGAAGTGGAAGGCGGAACATAAGTAGCTACATACTGAATTTCATTAGCCATATCAGAGCCAGAAAGCTGTGTATAGTTCCCATTCGCTTTCTCAGAGAAAGACCACGTATTAGAGGCTTCATCATAAGACACGCTGATATCGTCAGGGGAAACTCCCCAATTATCAGCATAATAGTAACTCAAGGTATTCAAGGCTTGTTTAGCGAATGTCGCCTCTGTGTCAGGAGATAAGCCACTATTGAAACAGTTCTTAGGAAAGACAGCCCCTTTGTAGTAAGCATATGCATCTCGAATATCATTACAAGCAGAATCTAAAGCGGCTTGAGGGTCATGATAGGCTAAGTTGTACATCAAAGCTCTATCCTTTACGGTTTCAGCAATTTGTGCATCATCATAAGAGATAGTAGGAGAATCACTGCCGTCCCAACTTTCCATCCCACCAATAGACCAACCACCTGCGGCAATGCTTCTAATCTGCGCCATGTAATTCTGTTTATCCTGTTCGCTGGTGTCTTTAATACGACAATAGTTGGCGTACCCTCGAACGAGTGCATTATCTGCGTCTTCTTCACCCGACGCATGGGAGAAGTTTACAATCGCTCCGATAGCGGCGTCTACCTTACTACCGAAAGCACCTGCAAACTGTCCATGATTAATGTTACGAGCCTTTACAAGATAAATGATGGAGTTAGGTACACCATTCGCCTCTACACTGTCTGCTGTGGCACTGTTGATGGTCTGTAAGACACTATTCACTAACTGTTCCTTTACGTTACTTACACCCGAATAGGTGTAGAGCTTCATAAGTTTCTGTGCCTTTGTGTCTTCATCCGCATCACTACTGATAATCTGATTTTCGTACTCCTGAAAAGCGCTAAGAATCGTACCTGAATCAACAGCCTTGCCACCAACTAAAGGTTTCCCAATGGAACTGCCATAACCATCTTTTACAGGGTTATCATCTTCCATGAAAGCCCGAATGTTTTCCCTAGCAGAGGCAGAACTTGCCTGCGATTTGGCGGCTGTCTTAACCCCTTTAGCCCCAACCTTAGCCATACGAGCCTGCGCGGCCTTATGCTGATTTTGAAGGCTCTCAATTTCAGGTAACATCCCTGTAAGAATTTCTGCATTATCACGATCTGAACGATTGCCAGACTGCCCCATTTTAATTACATCGGTATAGACACGATTCATGTCTTTATCTTTACCATACTTCTTAATGAAATCCATCTTTGATTTTTCCATATGGGCTTTACGATAGGCAACATTCAGGGTGTCTAATTCCATGGTGTCTACCAAGTCCCCCATCGTCTGTGTCGTACCATCTAAGCGTGTCTGTACAGGAATACGGTCAAGGATAGTAGCTTTAAAGTTCTTAAAGTCTTTGATTGTCCCTGTGGTAATAATTTCTTTGGTGAAATTATCAACAAGTGTTTGTCGCTGTGAAGGATTCAGCCCCATCAAGCGACTCTGATTGAAAATCTCTGTAAGCTTCTGCACTTGTTCATCACGAGTCATGGTAGGAGCATCATAAATAAGATTCCCCAGTTCAGACTTAATGTTATTGAAGGTTTCAGAGATTCTGTCTTCAATATCGCGCTGAACATGATTACTCATCAACGTTTGCTGATTTTCAATATTCTTGTCATTGAAGCCCTGCTCAAAAGACACATTATTATTAATGAGTCCTTTGTCAATGAAGCGCTGTCGATACTTCTGTACAAAGTCGTCATACCGCTTCACTTCCTCATCGGGAGTACGTGCAGGACTATCACCAAATTCTTCTGTGTATGCAAGTTTTGCGGAGTCGCCTAAAGCCTGTCCACGTAACTTGTCGCTGTATGCGATAAAATAAGGATTATCTAAGTTATTCCCATAGCCATATGTTAAGGCCATGTCAAGTGTATTAAGTTTCTGTCTGTCTTCCTCTGTGGTGGACGCAATGAGTCTGTTGGCTTCTGTAAGGCCCTCTTCATTCATGCGTTTTTCACGGTCTGTAATGAAAGACAACCAACTACTATTGAGATTATTAGCCGCACTTGCAAACATGGAAGCGGACGAGGACGAGGGGTTAGTACCTCTAACACCCTGTACCTCTGTCAAACGCTCTTGATATGTTGCATCTGGTTGCGGCATAAATTGCATTTCTGTGCCTACAGCACTAGCAATCCGTTTCGCCATGTAGCACCTCTCCTTGAAATACCCCCATTAGACCAATCATAAGACAAGCCACTACTCATGTCACCATTAAAGTACCCATTGATAGCATTGCTTGCAAATAGACCATGAGGATTGAATAAATTCATACTGTCATACTTTGCAGACGCTTCGTCGAGGTCTACAATTCGTGTCCCAATCCCTGTATTGTGAATGTCTTCACTGTGGATATAAGGGTCAAGATTTACAGGTGTGATGTCGCCTGTATTTCTATCAAGTGTCTTTCCATGTCCGCCTTCAACACCTGCTTTCTTTCTCATACTACTAATACCTTGTAGAGCATTATAAGTATTCAAGTAATCAGAAAACATTTCCATTGCCTGTGTGAAATAAGAGGGCGTCTCAACCGACGGAATACTATTGATAGCATTACGTGTAGAGATAAGCGCCGCTTCCTTGTTGAGGTCAATTTCATTCATCTTCGTTTGATAATTAGCCTGAGACTGTGAAGCAACACGTGATTCATCTGCACGAACACTACGATTAATCAAGTTAGCTGTTCTGCCACCCCCTGCCAGCTCTTCGTTGACAGCGGCCTTTACAGACGCTTCCTGTCTATGAGCGTTCATTCGGTCTTTCGTCATAGCATCAATCTGAGCGGCGAAAGCGGCCCTACGCTGTGTTTCATAGTTTTGAAAGGTATAGTTCATAGACTGGAGCAATCCCCTTGCGGTCTGATTGTTTGCATCAATCTGTGCTTGCAATTCCTTCTTTCGAGCCTTTTGTTTTGAGACAGCAGAAAGTGCGGCAATGCCCATCGCTACGGTACACATTCGCTATACCCCCTTTGTTCGTGTCGTATACAGACAATCCCAATTCAGCCCTACAATAGAGAGTGGAACTGGCATGTCTGATTCAACTGCAATCGTAACGGATTCATTCTTAGCATGAACAGGCACATCAAACTTCCCTGTTTCATTCTGCTTCTTACCCAAACGAGCAGAAGAAGTGCCAAGAATCTTACTTGTCATCCGATACACATATTCTTTGCCCCCAAGGTAAGACACCCTGCAAGCCAAGAAACCTGTATGATCGTAATTGATATGGATGTTCTTGATTTGTGTCCTTCCTTCTGCATAGGAGCTAATATTTCCGTTGTCATTCTTTTTGAGATAGAAGGTTGTGAAGACAGCCTTAAACAAATAAGGTTCCCCTACTACCAATTTCTTTCCTGCAAAGTTTCCATCGATATATATACAGCCTGCATCATCTGCTTTCAGATTTTCATGCAAGACACCATCATGAGTGACTACACAAATGCTCTGCAAAGGTGTGGTGTCCGTATAGGCATAAAGAGCCTTGAGGTCAAACTTTGTGCTTTCAGCTACATCATCATAGACACCATTGTCCATAACTTTCTTCTGGTCTAAACAGACACGATAAACTTCTGTATCGTCAAACTCTTTAATGTTTACGGAGAAGTCCATTTGCTCCATAGTAATCTGTGTCCCTCTGCGCATAAGCAGGTACAAATAACTACCAATGAAACCTGCACCATAAATCTCACCATCAAAGACCCATTTAGACCACGAGGACTGAATACGTTCTTCATTTGCAAACAAATACTTATAAAGGTAAATGGTGTCTGTCGCATTGTTCGTCAAACAGAACAGCACATTTTCAGCTGTCGAGGTGATAATGTCATAGACACCTGCTTCAATGTAGTTAGGAATATGAGATGTAATGTCCTGTGCATTTTTCATCTGTGATATATCTTGAACCGTATAGTATTCCCGAATCGTCGAGAAATCCCCATGCTCAGAAGGGAAATACAAGTTCTTACCTGCTACCTTTGGTTGACAGTCAGGAGAACTATTGAACTGTGTAATTTCTGTTGGGGACGCTGTTTTCGGTGTCAGGGTGGAATCAGCACGAATAATAAATTGTGTGTCATTCGAGAAAGCATAAAGGTCTTCGGAAAAGACAACACAATAATTAATCAAGTTTGCTTTTGTGGATGTAATTGGCACATCAATGCCATCTGTGTCTAACAAGTCATTCGCCGTTGTCATCCACCAATTAAAATATTCCCCTGATTCAGACATGATTATATTTTCACGGGAAGCAACACCTAAACGATTGCGATAAAAGAAGATACTGGACAAGGTATGTCCTACAAAAGACGGAGAAGGGTTACTATCATCATCACCAACTTTTCGCTCATCCCAATCAAGAGCCTTGAAGGTGAAAGTGTCATCTGCATTATGGATAATAGCATGAGGCATGGTTGTCTTATCAAACTCAATATTGATGTTTGGACAAGCACACTCTTCCCACACATTCGCATCTTTTGAATACTTTACGTAATAACTACCCTCACTAGCACCGTTTGGGTCACCTTTGACTTTGACACAATAGTTATCAGGAGCAGTAGCAGGAAGCAAGCTGAAACGCTGTATGGATTTTTTGAAGTTAATTAGCGCCTGATGATTAAACCCATCGGTTGTCTGGACAAGACCCCCACTCCAAATACGAATCCAATTATCTTTATGTTCCGTAGACACACCATTTTTGTTGAGCTGTTCATTGATACGATCTGCAATATAGTTGGTGTCTATCTGCTTAGTTTGCTCAGCGGCATCCCCATTCGGGCTTGTCCATGTACATTTAGATACACCATCAATCCAAACCTGATAAGTGCGCCCATACTGCCCTTGACGAACATATAACATACTACCCTGATTGTTAAAATAGTCAGGAGACTTCTTGCTGGACAACTGCACTATTTTTGTATTATTCAGTACAAAAGTGTAGTCAGCTACCGTCATGACACGTAAGTTATCACGAGGAGTATTTGTAGCTAAATAAGCGCCATCTTCAATCTTGACAGTCTTTTCGTTGCCTTTCATGTCGTAAATCTTGACAGTGTTATTTGCAAAAACAACCATGTATTTCTGTTGTTTATCCCTGTCAATGAAATGAACAAGAGGTTTGCTTCCTTTAGTAAGGTTTAAGTCTGTGAATGTCTTTAGATGAACTGTAGGGACACGCTTCTGTAACCCTGATACTTCCGTAGAGAATCCATTAATCTGCTCCTCAAGCTGTTCAGGGAACCGTAAGAGTGGTGGTTGCTGAGACACACCCTGTACAAAGTTCTTAATGCTCTGTGAGTATAACATGGTGTCTTATCTCCTTTCCAATGCGCTCTGCATCCCTGTGGTCTGAAACATGTTGGAACCTGTGTCTATACAATATTGTACAATATCCGCATAAGCTCTTGATTCTTCAATCCGTAACTCCTGAGATACATTTTCGTCACCAAGGTAACGTTCCTGAAAGAAAATAGCCGCCTCTGCTGTGATGAATACTTTGAACTCGTCGGGCAAGTCCTCAAAGTCAACGGCTTCAATGATGGTAAGTTGTACATCTTCATTGAAGGTGTCTGTCTTCTCTGTAAGGTTGTACAGAAAATCACCACGTTTTACATAGACCTCACCATTCGTTGCGGTAATCTTTATCCATGATGGATTGTATCGAATCTTTTTGCTGTTGGTGTCTGGCATAATAGTTACATTGGTCAAGGTGTTGAATTGCCACCCTTGACGCTGGATATTTCGAGACACAGTAGCAAGCAGACTACGTGCATTATCTACATCAATAGATTCACTCTCTGTTAAACTATTGACAGGAGCTTCCCCAATGCCTGAAAGAATCAGATTGATTGCGTCTAACTCTGTGGATACAAATAGCATCTTTTCACTCCCTTTAAAAGAATAAAAAGGGGAGCATTACACTCCCCTATAACTCTCAACAATCTACTAAGCAGGATTGCTAATAACACCCATAAAGGTAGATTCAGGACGAAGACCACCAATACCAATAGCATACTTAGCAATGAGCTGGTCGGCCTGATATTCAGCGCGACGCGCCGTTTCAAAGCTAATGTCTTTCAGGGACAAGACACCAACAGAAGATTTGTGGCAAATCAAAAGCGGAGACTTGCTTGCATAGGCAGACGGGAAAGCATGGCCATCACCCTGAATGGTATTCGTCGGGTCATCACCACCCTGTGTCAAATGGGGACATTCGATAATCTGGAAGCCATCCATGCTGATAATATTGGAATTAGTCAGCGTAGCGGCGGCGCCATAGTTGCTGTTCAAGAAATCAAGGTTCGTTGCCAGTGCGGCGTGAATTTCAGGGGTTACGAAGCAATAACGATCACCCTGCGGAACATAGTTCTTGGCCATCTTAGCTTTAACTTCCAACAGAATGTCGCGGACTGCAATACCCGTTTCTTTGTTAATACCAAGTGTGGAACCCGTTGCGAGTTTCTTTTCAACGACGCCACCTTTACCAAGGCCAGCAACGTTTTCCGTAGTGTTGAGCGCTTCTTTAGCGACCTCTGCGAGAATAGACGCATCCATGGAGATTGCCAGTGCTTCGCCAAGCTGTGTAGCATACGGAGAACGGAAATCATAATGTGCGATAAATTCGTCAAGGTCAAATACCAAGCAGTCAGTCGTCAACAGACCATCAATAACAATGGTACGTTCGCCCTGCTGAATGTTTTCGCGAAGGTCATCAAGGCTCTTACCACTTTTCAGGTAATGTGCTTTAGTACGACCGAATACAGGGAACTGTGCAGATTTACCACTCTGAATAGTACGTTTGATAAATTTACCATTCGTTACGGAAGCACGTGCAAATGCCGTGAGAGTTTCACCACTAAAGACTTTAAGGGCAAGAGCAAGTTTGTCGGCATCTGTGGTAGCCTTAGTACCAATCGCCATAGGAGTTGCAATTTTAATATCTGCCATAATTAATATCATCCACCTTTCAAAATAGAAAATTATATAGAAAAAGACACCCCAAACTATGGAGTGTCTTAATCAACAAAATTGTATTGGCTATTACAATTTACTAGAACAATTTAGAGTATTTAACTTTTCGATACACTTCACGTGTAAACTTTGCGTCTTTCTGATATCGAGGGTCAGACATATCCTTAATCATTTCGTCCGTCGATTCATAACCACTGCGGTCTACAGACGGAGCGGCATTGCCAACAATGGAAGGGCGCTGAGTGCCATACTGTTTCACCATCTGACCTTTGATACCTTCAAGGGTCATGCGAATCTGCATGAGATTTTCACTGTCCAAGGTAGCATTAAATGCATTAATGACATCCTGATTCTGGGAAGACACGAACTGCTGAATACGTGCAAATTCTTCCTGCCCACCTGCAAGTGCATAGACATCATTTACAAAGCGAGTGGAAGCGGCTTCCCAACCTGCAAGCATCCCGTCAACAACCGCTTTCGGATACCCTGCTTTCTCAAGTGTTTCGTAAGACTGTTGACTGAGTCCACCATTATTCATGTATTCATTTTCAAGACCTGCAAAGTCTACACCCTTGCTTACTAAATCTTTTTCAGCACTATCAAGGGCATTGTGGGCTGTCGTCAACTGCTGTTCGGAAGTCTGTTCTCCTTTCGGAGCTTCTTCCTGTGTGTCTGTCTGTGTTTCGGTACTCTGTGTGTCCGTAGCCTGCTTATCTTCATTGGCTACATCATCCAACACATTGTCCACACTTTCTGCTGTGTCTTTCACAGAAATCTGGGCATTAGCAGAAGTAGACACAGTGACATTATCAACCACCTGTTCAGGCTGTGTGTCTGTCTGCTGAGTGTCAACTACTTTATTTTCGTTTTCATCCATTATTTATCAATCTCCTTATTGTTGATTATTGTTCATCATTCCTTGTGCAATAGGGGACGCCATCTGCTGTGCCATCTGTGCTTGCATCATCTGGGCTTGCATGGCCTGATATTCTTCGTCACTCATGACAAGGGAATCTGCATCAAGACCAAGAGCCGTGCCAATCTGCGCAAGGACATTGCCAGTCTTCAAGCGCTGTTGGAAGTCAGGAAGTACCGAACATGTCTGCAAGAACTGTTCAATCTTTGTCAGATCATGCCCACGGCCTAACGCTTCCATACCTGTTACGATGTGTGTCTGGACACCATCACTGCCCTGTGGAATATCAGGGAGTGCGCCTTGCGCCATAAGTTGTGCCATAAGACACTGGACAAGTGGTAACTGCAATTCTAAAGACAACAAAGAATAAATGTTGCCTACGCTATCCTCAAGCTCATTTGCCACATAACGAATCTCTTCCGCTGTGACACGCTCTGCATTACGCTGTACAGAGCTGTTCAGCAGGAAAGCGAACGACAAGTTACTCTGTAATTCCTGCTTGTGCTGATAGGCCACCTGCAAGTCACTCACCTTATTCAACTGGAAAGCTGTAAGGTCGCCTTCCTTCCCTTTAAAGAAATCCCCACTCTGTGCGTCTTTCAGCTTATCGACGCGGAGCTGGGAAGAAGGATTCACAAGGAACAGGGCGAAAGCGGACAACGTAGCCATTTCGGCAATAGATTTACTGATAGAGTTCAGGGACTTCAAATCACCATAGTATTCATCAACATAGGAACGCCCATAGGATTCTCCATCCATCTTACGGAGTCGCAAAGGAATCCAAGGAACCTTATCCCTAGGAAATTCCTGTTCACTCCCTTTGATAATCTGTCCTTCTATCTCCTGATACATTTCAAAGGTTTCCCCATCGGCAAGATATACATGAGTATAAAGCTCTACATTCTTGTCTGGTGAAATGTCTGTACCTTCCACACACGCCTGTGCTTCTGGTGGCAAGGCGGCATAACTAATGCTGTCTTTCGCAATCAGTTCAATCCAATTACCTGTACCATCCCGAACAACCACATAGTTATTCAGACGATATAATTTAATACCGCCTGTCTGAGGTGGCAGATACAGTAAACAGTTACCTGCCACGATGAGCTGTAAGACACCCTCACTGATAGTGATACGACAACGATTTGTCTCCATGTAGTCCATGAGCTGTCGTTCAATGGCTCCCATGAGCTTGTCAATCTTTGTCATAGCCGAGGTGTCCCCCTGCTGTGCTACCTGTTGTTTAGCCATGTCTCCAAGTTCCAATTTGAAGAAAGGCTCATTTGGTGGAAACAAAGCAAGCATGATTTTCGCCGCAAGGTTATTAACACCACGAGCGCCTATGCTCTGATAGGGTGTCTCATACTCTGTGGTAGAGGTAGCATTTTCATCTGGGAATAGCATAGGAATCGTAATCTTTGCGTTCTTTACCGCTCTGTCTACATACACCTTTCTATCGGACACCAATTTATCATAACGAGATTTTGCGGTATCTGTCCGATAAAATGTATTGGTGTCTACGCCACTACTCATAAGTTAATACCGGAACCGCCGCCACTGGAACCTGCGGACGAGGAAACATAAAGTGAGTTTTTACCCCGCTTCTTTTTCTGGTTCTGCACTGCGGCATCATATTCAGCCTGCTCAGATGCTGTGGGAGCAGGTGCGGCACTAGGGGGAATAATAATTTGCGAGGAACCATCACCATAATTGCGATAACCACCGAATAAACCACCTGTTACAGCCCCAACGGTTTTCTTTACGGCTCCTGTAACACCATGCCATGCTTTAGACACAGTGTGTCCTACCCAACCACCACTCGACATTAAAGACCACTCCTTCCTGTATAATCACCTGTGGAACCTGTACCACTATTTACATACAAGCTAGACAGGCCACGTTTATTCCTTTTCTTCTGAGAATATGTTGTATCATCCCCCATGACAGGGGCATCGGGTGTCTGAGCAGTTGTACTAGACACCAAATCGGAAGCCTTTACTGTCGGACTATAATTATCCGAGGCACTATAGGTATGACTTCCTGCCCCTGTGATACTGGAGATAATCTTCATAGGTAAGCTCAAAATACTACCTAACCAACCACCACTAGACATAATCAGTCCTTCCTTTCTGCGAGATTATGTAGAACGGAAATAATTTCAGTACACCCCTGCATGTACCCCATACGAATATCATTGTTGTCTACATCTGCATTGATGAAAAAATCAGGAGTGTAGATAGCCTTTAGATAATTCACGACATCACGAGGAACAAAAGGCAATTCATCATGCATAATCATCTATTCCATCTCCTTCAAATAAGATTCACCATAGACAACAAATCCGTGTTTCTTATACATGTTACGAATAATCGGCGTGTCTTGAACCATGCTACTACCTGAGCAGATCATGACACATTCATTGTCTCGTGCAATGTCTTCCAAGACCTGAACTGCAAATCGTCCAAAGCCATTAGGCTTTGTGTCTATGGAGACAACCAAATCTTCCACCAATACAGGGCCATCAATCCACCAAAGTTCAACTACATTGCAAGCTAATATTCCTGCATATTTCCCCTGCTCATTTGCAAAGACAGCCAGTGTTCCAAGCTTTTGCATTTTAAAAAACTGCTGTGCCAAATCCTGAATGGACTTTCTGTGTCTAAACAAGGGTGTCGGGTTTTTATCTGCTTGATGTGTAATGGCCGTTACAATAATTTCCATATCGTCAAGTGTTACATTATTTACGAGTGTAAACTTTGGGGTGTCCATAATTTTACCTTTCCTTTCTCATAATCTCCATCCTGTAAGATATGTGCCACACGAGCCTGTAAGAGTGCATCCTCTTCTGTAAGATTTGCTTTCTTAAAACAATCTACTACAGCTCCCCATGTGGGACTATCATCTAAAATACGTTCTGCTCTCACCTTGCCAATTTTCGGACAACCTGTGTAATTATCCGCTGTGTCCCCTACAAGAGTCTGATAGAGCAGTTTGTAGTCTGCTTCTTCCTGTGTCACCTCTACCAAGGTATCTGTCAGGAAGTTATAAATCTTTGTTGGTATCGTCTGCATGTCTTTATCAGCAGAGATAATAATGTTGTTTCCTTTGTACTTTCCTGTAGCCAACAGGCCAATAACATCATCCGCTTCTAGTGTGTCTAATTGTTCAGACACCCAATTATCACGAACCCATTGTTTGAGTGCATGGTAGGCAACAGGCTTTCTTTTACCAACACGATTCAACTTATAGGTAGGCAAGAGCTTCTTTCTAAAATTGTTGTCATCATCCGAAAAAGCGTAGACAACATTTACATTCCCTGAATACTGGTCAAGCTCCAAGGCCCTCTGAATCCAATCATCCATATGGTCTTGTAAGTATGCAAGGGCTTCATTGAAATCCACATGAAGTGTCCAAATATCGTTGCCCCAATCAATCTCACACTCACAAGAGGAACAAGCACGGTATACAGCCATGTCAGCATCCACAAGGATTGTGATAGGTTTCTTCATCGCCTTATACATCTTCGTCTTCCTCTTCATCCGTAGCAGGTACATAAAGACCACAACGGCATGTGCTGTATTTACGCATGTACTTACAAGGGCAAATGGTGTCTTTCGTCTTGCTAGGCTGGCAGGGACAATAACCCTCATTCAAAGCCAAGCGACCACGAATAGTATCATAGACAGTATGGTTTCTTGTCACCTGCATATGACGTTCCTTGAGGAATTTACTGTTGTCTCCATAAATGGTATACATCGCTGTCATTAGACCACCCCCAACTCTTTCGCTTTCGGAAGCGCTTCAATCCAATCACAAACAACTTTCCATTCAGGGAGTCTATGATTCTTTCGCTGTGCATAGATGTTTTTGAGCTGTAAGTAGTTCGTTGTCATCCGAGCTGTCAGCAACAGACCGCTAGGGTAGCTGTAGATCATGCGTCGCCAATTTTCTTCACTAGGATTCTGATTGTAGTCCCTAACAATATCAAGGAACAAATCAATGATTTTACGGTCTGTGTAAGAGATGAAGCGAACGTCCATCTTTGCCAGCATGTGCATAGCGGACATGGAAGACACAAAATCAAGAAAATGATAGCGCTGTGCTTCGGGCCACGCCTGTTTTGTAAGCGTCAAATCAAACTGGACAATGATACCTTTCAAATAGCAATCATGACCACTGCCAGCAGGAGCTTTCCCAAGACGCATGGCACGTTTCATATCACCATTGGTAGCCCCACGTGTTTCTAAATTACACGGATTGATTTTATCCGCCATAGGGTAGCCAGACGCTACAATAGATTCATCAAGGCCATAGACGTATGTGTTATCAATTACTTTATAGTCATGCTTTTTCATATTTATTGTGTCTCCTTTCATTCTTAGACAATTCCTTTTTCATCTCTGCGGACTGCGGATATGTGACATGTCCACACGAACATGTAATCTCTTCTACATTCTTTGCACAGCCTGTAACCAAGGTACGGCCACACTTTTTACAACGGATACGTTTTGCGTACATAAAATACCCCCTAATGACAATCAAACCAATTATGCCCAATGATACCTTCTGTATCCAACTGGACATGAAATTTGAAATATTCCTGTGTGTCTCTCATCGCCTGTTGCGCTTCTTCACACACAATCTTTGCTATTTCTTCGGTACGACATGCAATTTGCTGTTCATCCTTACTGTATTCCCTTATTGCTAAGGGTGTCGGACTATATCATTAGTACATGAGGCTTGTACTACTAGGCACTTCGGGTAACAGGGGAATCGCACCCCTGTCCCTACTCCTTACGGATAGTCTCTACGCTTTCCACTCTCTTATCCACCTACATGTGGTAGAGAACGACACACCAACTAAAGAAGCCAAAGCTGTACCTGTGCAATGATTTTTCATCCAATATTCTTTGGCTTTATCCTTACGTTTCTTATTACGTAAGTGATTATCTTTCTTAGCATGTTCACTCCCTTCAAGCATTTGAAGGTGTTCAAGATTACAACATGCTCTATTTTTGCAGATGTGGTCTATTTCATACCCATCTGGTATCTTACCGTATGCCTGTTCCCAAACATAGCGATGATACATAACCAAAGGGGATCTGCCCTTCCCATTATGTGGGATGTGGTATCTGAAATAACCATCTGCATTTAATTTGTGTGACGTAGGAACAATGCATCCATTATCTAATTTCTTCAAAATTAATGGTTTACCTCGCATATGTCCTCCTGTGGCTTAGTTCGGTATTGCCCACTTAGGGTTTCACCGAGTTCACCTAGTTTAATGTGCACAATGAAGTTTATGCACCCATGCCATCAATGCAAAATCGCCGTCCCATCCATGTCTTAACCCTCTCGCCAATAATCGCTCCTCTGTTGTGACAATCCATTTCTTGCATATCAAAGCGCCTGCTGATTGCAAGAGTAAATTTAAGGCACTGTGAGGGCTTCTTACATGTAGTTTGCGTCTGTCAAGACCATAGAGGAAATGACGTTTCCATGTAACTTTAGGTTTTCCATGTGTACTTTTAAAATCAATAGGATAGACAAGCGCATTTTCTACAGCCTGTCTGAGCTTCGCAATAGCAGGGATAGCCTTATTGAATTTCTTCTTAATCTGCTTCCCCTGCCCTGCTGTACCCCCTATGATTTTTCCGATTTTATAATCACCAGCTCCGTATAAATATGCATAGATAAACGTCTTCGCCTGATTGCGTGTTGGCAATCCTGCGGCTTTCTGATTCATAGTATGGATATCTCCATTCAGAATCGTATGTGCATATTGGCCCCCATCATACTTATGCATGAAGTGGGCAAGACAACGGAGTTCAAGACCACAAGCATCTATCCCTGCTTGCCACCATCCGTCAGGTACTCTAAAGAGTTCCCGACATTCCTTGCCATACGGACTGCCGACATGTGGTACTTGTGCGACGTTCGGTCTGGAATGAGTAGCACGACCACTAACAGCCCCATTAGGGATAACAGAACCATGGATATTCCCATCCTTTCCAATCATAGACAACCAAGCATTATTGCCATCTGCAAGCTGTCCCAAACGCTTTTTGAGCATCAAGGACTCCTCAAGGACAGACACTACAGCTTTCACTTCATCGGGAGCTTGAGGGTCTTCCTTCATGAATTTCATGCTTTCATCATCAATCTTCAATCGACATTGAGATAAGTCCACATCATCTGCATCCGTGTCTTCCACATCATAACAATCAATGTTCGAGGGAGAATAACCGTAATGCGTTCGCAACAGCCATTCAATCTGTTGTCTACTATTCGGATTAAAGTCTTTATACTTCTGAACGGGAACCCCTGCTTTATAGCCAAGGCGCTTGTTGTCTCTTTTCGGTACGAAAATCTTATCAGGTACACGAGGTACGATCTGAATTAGTTTCGCTGTCAATATGCCAGCTCTGGCACGTAAGGTAGCTTCCAATTCCTTTGCCTTCTCAAGGTCAAAGGGAAAGCCATTCTTTTCCTGTTTAGACATCAACCATGCTACCTCATGTTCAAGCTTTATGGCCTTTGGTGCATAATCGTATGAAGCCAGCTTTTCATAGAGCTTTACCGTTACAACTACGTCCTGCTTATTATAAGCAAGCATTTCAGGATTGTAACAAGCCCATGCATCTTCTTCCTCTCCATATGTACCCTTTAGTTCTCCTAAACGATACCCCCAAGCCTTTAGACTATGGGATTTATACAGATTCGAGGGGAGCTGTTTCTTTCGGATAAGTCCTGCATCCATGTCTTCGATATGAGAATAGATGAGCCGTGACAAAACAAGGGTGTCTACTACATCCTTATGCATGTCGTGTGTAATCTCAAACCACGGAAAAAGTTTTGCCAAGGTGGGAAGGTCATAATTAATAACATTGTGTCCACAAAGACACACCCCTCTTTTCCATGCATCGTACAGTTCATGGACACCTTGCTCTGCGTGTACATCATCATACTGCTTCATTTCCTGTGTGTCTGTATCATAGACACTCAGGCAGAACAACTTTGTAACGTCGGCATATAAGCCGTTCGTTTCAATATCAAAGACTAACATAGAACCATCCTTTCTATCGTAACTTTTCTAAATCTTCTGCCTCTGTATCAAGATTAAAAGCCTCATTACGGAGCTTACTCGCAAGCTCTCTCTTTTTATCAGCAAGCAAACTAATTTTCTTCTGTCGCTGTGCCTGTACCTTAATGCTCCACTGATACAGCTTGTGCCACAAGGCATCATAGAATTTAATGAGCCACATTAAGACACCCCCTTACTTCTTCAAATGGTGGTAGAATCGTTTTCCTGCTTCCTTCTGTCTCGCTTCGGAGAAGTTGCTAATGCGTTTCAGATACCCAATAACACGAGTACCATAATCAACATCCGTGCTCCCACATTTCACACAATGGTTTTCCGTGTCTGTGTTGATGTATCCACACTCATTGCAAATCGTACACAAGACATTGGTTGTCCAATACTGTACACCATACTTAGAGCAAAGCTTATACAAATGGACAAACTGTTCTGCACTCAACATCTGTTCAAGATTCAGATGGAGCGCCGAGCCACCATCAAGGTACTGAACAATGTCCTTTGAATACAGTTTGAGCTTATCAAGCACATTCACCTTCGTGTCTTCTACAGGGTAGAAATAACTGTTGTAACAATCACGAGGTACATAAAGACCTGCTTCCTTGTCCCATTTAGCATTTTTAACACCGAGATTTTCTGCCTTACTGTTACTTTATAGACCTATGCTCTTAATTCTTTCTCTGCTTCATTTCTAACTCTTTGTGCTTCTTCATGCGTATCATATGTGCCTAAATAAATAGACTTATAATTAGACATAATCACTGCTTGAAATCTTCCTGATGGTGTTTTCTTTACTCCTACACTTTTCTTGTGTGGTGTCTGGTTTCTGATGTTAGAACCATGTGAAACAAAGGAAAGATTAGACTTACGGTTATCCAAACCATCACCATTAATATGATCTATCTCTTTTTTATCCTTTTTCCCCATCAATAAACAGTGCATAAAAAGCTTTTTGTTACCTATGTGTGTCATCGCATATGAGGTATGATTGCTATTTTTTATATGCCATTTATAAGGTTTTACCTTATCTAAATCTTCGGCATCCACTTTTATTGTTCCCACTTCTTTTCCTTTTACTGAGAACATTTTGATATAAGCAACCCCATTCTGAATCACACATGTATTCTCATCATAAATAGTACGAGTTAAAATTTTACCATGTCGATAAAGCTGTAAGTAATGCTTTCGACAATAATATGTATCACCCTTTTTAATAATGCGTGTGTCTTTCTCTGTCTTACCACACACACTGCAAGTACGACACATACCTTCACCACCTTTCTTGAGCATAGGCGGTTTACTGCTTCCAAGAATGTCTTTACATTCGAGTAAACTCCATGGTTTCTTGTTGTTATGCCATGGTTCAGACTGGCGCATGAGGCTTTCGCCCCTCTTTTTGTTCAGTCGTTCAGGGTAAATTCCCCCTTGTTACCCTCTACAGGGCTTCCAAGTCAATTAAAAAAGATTTAACGTCCCCACATTTTAAAAGGTTTTAGGGACAAACTCAGTATTGAAGCGGACTCCATACTCAGACAGAGCGGCTTTATTAGACATCGTAAGGAAAGACAACAAGGACTGTAAATAATCAGGATATTCCTTGTCTGTCACAGCACCTTTCTTATCTCTCAGGTACTCAAAGTATTCCAAGACACCATTCACACCAAGGGTCAAGAACTGCTTATCAATGTCCATGAAGCCCTGTGTGTAAGCGGGGAGCAAACCTGCATCAATATAACCTTTCAACACTTCACGATGAGCCAACAGGTACTTATGTACTCTGTCCACTACTTCGTCAAGCTTAATACCACATTGACCAATACGGTTGATATTCAAACTAATGACACGAGCAGAGCCTGTAACGACACCACCTGCACCCAACGTATAACTGAATGTGTTGTCGGCCAATTCATTGCGCAAACGACAGCAAGACGCAAGACTATCCACCTTGTCAGACATATAGACAAAGAAGGAAAGACCTTGTTCCTGTACATTCGCCAGTGCATACATAAAGTCGTTATCCTTGAAACCACCTTTTCCATCGGTCAAGAGTGCGGCGGTGACAACAGGGAACGTCAATAATTCTTTTTCTCGTTCCTGTCTGAACCATCGCAAGAAATACACCTGCAACCGATAGGTGCTTTCAATGTCTACCTGTGTACCGTCTGGGTAGTAGAAACCACCAAACATTTCTTTCAGGTAATCATGATCAAAAACACTCACATTCCAAAAGACAGACTGGTCACCTCGTGCGCTGGCAGGCTGATTCAGTGCGTAGACAACGCCCTGAAATTCCTGATTGACTTCTTCAAAATGTTTCTTGAGGTAATCTTTGCCCCACTGTTTCCGTGCAAAGTAGTCAAACATGTGAAGGAACTCAACAGTAGCAATAGCGCCACTGAAATTACTTGCAATCTGATAAACAAGATTGACAAAGGAGCCACAAAAGCTCTGCAAGTTCTTCGGTGCTTTAGACACACCGCCTAAGCACTTCGTGCCTTCCAACAAGAAGGGATACAAAGTGATACTGGCACAATAAGGCTTTAAAGATGTTTCATCATGTGTATAGATATAATGATTTGCAAGGTCATCTTCATACGCCTTTGCCATGTCTTCACCGAACATCTGTGTCAGCTTGTCTTTAACCAACTTACGGTTAATCTGGATAGTGTCTGGTTTAAATAATTCTGCTTCCAAGCCTGCAATCGTCTTCTGGGTCACATTGCTATTCGCATCAACCTTAGAGGCCGTAGCGGCATTGGAAGACACCATATAATCATGGATGTATTTAATCTTTTCTTTTAAATCAACATTAGGTAACATTCTTCACCCTCTTCCAAAATTTGTGTGTCTCATCCAAAAAGCAAGGACGAACAAACACCACATTGTCCTTTTTATCTAAGCGGTAAGACTGCGAGATGTAGTAAAAGCGTTGATTTGTCCGAGGACTCTCAATACCCCCCAAAGCCTCTACATAAGGGCCTGTCTTCAACCAAGTGCAATGCCCTTCAACTGCAATCATCTTGTCATGTTCTTCATCATCACTCCCACTATACAAACCTGTAGGAGCAATGAAGGCCAAATCACGTAGGAGAGCAATCAAAGATTCATCTGTGATATGGTTATTATTTGTACCGCCCATTACAACAATAGCGTTTGCCCCTGCATCAATGGCGTCCTGTGCTTCTTCTAAAATATCAAGAAGAGACGTTAAGGCGACATCTTCTTCCTGTAATTCTGGACTATGACAACCAACACAATGTTGTTTGCAAGCCCCTAATTCAAGCGCATAGGCCATTTTATCAGGGAGTTCATTGAATGTAATATCTGTATTAACAACAGGGTACTTTAAAACTCTTGACATGATTCATCTTCCTCTCCAAGTAATCTGTGTCTGTCCTTATCCCAATGGAGATACCCTGCAAGCCCTGTTGAACCTGCAAAGCGATTCTTTAAGACACGAATTTTAATCAAGTTTCTTTCGGACTCATCCTCTGCCTGTTGATTGCGTTCGAGTGCTAGTACCTCATCAGGTAACTGCTTCAAAGTGCCGCTACCACGCAAGTCATCAAGAGAGATGATCCCACCTTCTTCAAAGGATTTTTCACCACTTGTCTTTTTTAAGTGGGAAATTACAATCATCCCGACGCCTGTTTCTTCTACTAGCGACCGTAACTGTGTCATTAATTTATCAATGGTCTTTCGTTCATCTCCACCCTCATCCATGCCAGACACGGCAATAGAGATATGGTCAAAGATGATAAAATCACACTGTTCTGCTACGGCTAAATAGCGGATACGAGACAACAAGTTCCCACTCTCAATCGAACCAAAGTGATCGTAGAGGACAAACCGTTTATCACTGAACAGTTCTTCATAGGCTGTCTTTAACTTATCCTTGTCTACACTGCCCCATAAAATAGACAGGGGCTTTTCCACATGGATAGACAACAATTCACGGAGTGTCTTCTTCGGGTTTTCTTCGAGAAAGACAAGCCCTATTTTCAGCCCATCCTTTACCTTGAGTTTGTAGGCAATCTCACGAGCCGCTGTAGACTTCCCAATGCCTGTACCTGCTGTCAGCATCACAAGCTCCCCTTTACGGAGTCCCTTCGTGATACTTTTCAGCCCCTTACACCATGGATAGTCATAACACTGAGCCTCTGTGTCATCACTGAAAAAGTCGTCTTCAATGTCAGCGGCATTGATAATTCCATCTGGCCTATATTCCTTTGCGGTAAAGATAGCCTGTATGATTGCATCTCCTTTACCTGCCACAAGACAGGCATTAGCATCCTTTTCTGGTAAGTCTGCAATCTTTAGTTTGTGTGGGGACAACATCCCCTGTACATCCTCAACGGCCTTTCGTCCCTGAGCGTCCATGTCAAACATGACAATGACTTCCTCAAAGGACTCTAACCATTCGAGGTTTTCTTTAAAGGTACGTTTAGCCGACGTACATCCATGAGGTAAAGACACAACAGGCCATTTGTTGCCCCCCATCTGGGAGACAGTCAGACAATCAATCTCACCCTCTGTAATGACAAGCTTCTTGCCACTATGGAAAAGATTCTGTCCAAAAAACCTATAAGCAGAAGTGCCGTTCAGATAGAACTTCTTGTCCTTTGTCCGTAACTTCTGGAAAAGAACAGAACCGTCCTCATCACAATACTCTGCGACTTGAACGGTTCCTAGTTGTGTCTTTGTAACATAATAACCATAACGCTCACATGTTTCAGCAGACAAGCCCCTTGCACGGAGTGTCTTAAACTCCATGTCCTCATGGGGAATAATGGCATGTTTAGCCACCTCTACACCTTCTTTCGGAAACTCTGTATGATGACAACTGAAACAGTATGTGTGTCCATCATCATACAACGTAGCGGCATCATGACTTCCGCAATAAGGACACGGAATATGTGCCTGTACAATTTCCGACATGGCTAGTCGTCCCCATAGTGAACATCAAGGGCATATTTGTTCTTAATGTCCCTCATGGTTTTGCGCTGTGCATCGGACATGTCCTTTTCATTGGCACAACCAACTAACAGCACATAGACGGAATCTTTCACATGAGCGAGTCTATAGTCACCATAAGCAAGGAAGGGAATCCCTTCTTTTACTTCACCATTCGGCATCACGATCAGATGATACCCGATATTGAACAGCCCTTCTCTACGCTGTTCTACATAAATTTCCCGAACGGTCTTCACCTTCGGTTCAAACAAGACACGCACCATGTTAGTCTCCTCTCTTTCTTTGTACTTCAAATTCATGCTCTCACCCCTTACTTTTTCTTTTTAGGGATAAGACCTTTCATAGGCTTCTTCTTTTCTCTAAACCATGCATCGGGAATCTGTCTAGTGGAGTATTTAAATCCATTTTTCTCCGCCCAATCTGCATAGGTTGTCTTACTGCCTTTATACAACTTCAACTTAGGATTTTGGAAGACAAACCGAATATCCAAATCAGGATATTGCATCTTGATAAGCAAGTGCTTCTGTATGTCTTCTCTTTCAAAAATCCCCTTTGCTTCTATAATGATCCCATTCGGCAACACAAAGTCTGGAGTATACTTATGCTGTGTAGCAGGTTTTTCATAGTTGATGTAGTACATCTCATACTTTTCCTGCTTCTTCAACTCCCGTATCTGCGCACTAATGGTGTCTTCAAAATGACTTCTCTTTTTAGGTGGTCTGTATGTATACGCACCCCCATTACAAAAACTTCGTTTCAGGTCTTATCACCACACTTTAAAAATCTTCATCATCCGAACCGTCCGTGAACGGAACATCTACGTCCGAACGTGTGTCTTCTTCATCGTCATCAATGACAGACGTAGAATCAAAGGCCCCTTCATGCTTCTTAAAGCCGAAAGAGCTTGCATCCTGTCCATTACCATACGGAACGTACTTCAATAACTGTACCGCCTGCAAGCGGAAAGACACACCAAAGTTTTTAGATGTGTTGTAATACGGAAAGAGCTGATAGGCGACAGCAACGACACTACCATTCCCAATAGAACTCTTGATTTTGCGAGTAACAGGACGTTCAGCACCATCAAAGACAGGAACAACCTTGTCAATCTCTTTGCCTGCCTTCGTGACAATATGAGCATTGGTAACGAATTTAACGCTTGCGTCGCCATTGTCATCTTCACGGAACGAACCCATGTTAGGCTCTGCGGCGAACTTCTTGTTCTTGAGTGTTTCTTTAAATTCTTCCCAAATCGTCTGGGCTTCCTGCATCAAGTTATTCATGTCTTCAACAGACGGAACAAGCGTAATGCTATATTTGTTTGTGTCTGTACCATTAAAAGTTTCTGTGTCTGCTAAATGACACCACATCGATTTCCCTGTAATTACACCATCATTCATGTTCATGTTTCATTTCTCCTTTACAGTAATTTTGCACGAGTAATTAAAATCATGCCATCAGCATTTTCAAGCAACAAATCCGTTACGGCTGTCTTAATGCCATCATCAAGCTTCACGTGCTTTCTACGTGACTTTGCGGCGATGACGCCTAAAAGACACAATGTATCATTGTCATAAGAGCCATCATGTAAAAAGCGCATGAGCTTGTTTGCGTAGGCAACATAAGGTTTGTTCATGGTTTCAATCATATTTCATTTCTCCTTTTTGTAGTGGTCACTACAATTAAATACGTTCACCTTTCTTCGCCCTTTCGAGCCATTCTTCATAGACATGAATCTTATCAAGATCAGACTTCATTTCTTCATCTCCGCCTTTGTGTCCTGCACGGAGTCGATATTTAAGGATATTTCCCTTGAGAAAGCCGATAAACTCATCGTGACTAAAAAGTGCCTGCATGACAAGAATAGGTTCAACAACAGAATCACGATAGTGTTTATCGTGCATTGTGTCTTCCTGTGTGTCTTCATCCTCATTGATGGGGGTAACGCGACGTCCATTAACTATGATTACGTCATCACTGCCACGGAACTTTACAGCATACATTAATCTATACATTGCTTTGTCGTATTCAGGAATCCCCCAGAAGTCATCAACTACTGCATAACCACTTTCGTGTGGGGGTATACCCGACCAATTCGACATGTCTACCCATACAGTATCATGCACTTTGATTCCTTTTGTGTTATCCATTTCATTAGTCCTTTCCTGTGCTTCCAAAACCCTTATGTGTACTGTCTTTAGTGAGAGAATCTACTTCTATTAATTCTGAGGGAACGTTCTCTACAAGCATAACCTGCGCAATACGTTCCCCTTTATTGATTCTTGTAACACTGCTCCCGATATTTTCAACAAGCAAAAACAATTCATCGACATAGTCACTATCAACAATCCCTGTGCCATTGGCTAATCTCAGTTTTGTTTTAAGACCTGTAGAAGACCGTACATAGACTTCTAAATGATATCCTTCGGGAATTTCAAACGCTACGCCTGTAGGGACTTTGTAAGCCTTATCCTGCCCACGTTGCGGATATAATGTCACTGTGTCATTTGCAAAGACATCATAGCAAGCGGCGGACGCTGTAGCCCGATAAGGTGCTTTTGCGTCGAGTGTGATACGTTTGAATTTTAAAGACACCAAATGTTTATTGTTTGTGGTTGTCTTCCTTCGCTTACGTACTGTTTGTTCTGTCATTGTTTATGCTCCTTTCAAAAAGCAAAATAGAAAATGAGACTTTCTTTCTTCACATGGTGGCACAATTAAAAAGACACCAATTTGAAGACTTTCTTTCTTCACATGGTGGCACAATTAAAAAGACACCAATTTGAAGACTT